>Ga0209427_10000135_pt1 | contig 68411 bp, 68 predicted proteins | sample DeeMarSWOR136_30_FD_187465 | JGI IMG/M metagenome (GOLD analysis project Ga0209427, IMG submission 187465) | Marine sediment microbial communities from White Oak River estuary, North Carolina - WOR-1-36_30 (SPAdes) (version 2) | ecosystem: Environmental > Aquatic > Marine > Intertidal zone >... | reverse complement strand
AAAGGGTTTTACTATTTTGGCGGTGATGAATCCTCAGATGCATTCTTCCCAAGAAGTTCATGCAATTCTAGGATTATTTGAAGGAGAAATCAACCTCTACGAAAAAGAAACAGAAAAAGGATTCGAAAAGTTCCTGAAGATCAAGAAAATGTATAATCAAAACTATCAACAGACCAAAATACCCTTAAGAAAGCATGAAAGAAGAAAAAACAAATGAAAGCGCACGCTAGAAGATGTTTATGGAACGAAAGTTGTGCTTAGAACCGGTGCCTACGCATAAGACGCCTACAGTGAGAACATAACAATTGACTCAAGCTGGCACATCAGTAATGAAGTACACTCGATAGAGAATGAACGCGTATTTTTCATCACCCAAAGTATCGCGGAGGCAGATAAGGTTCCATTTTAGGGTTTCTTAGGCATTACCAAGTCTGCTATATCTATACTGTGCTCGTAGATCTGAGCCAAAATGGAAGATATTGCTAGAACTTGCGGAATAACATCAAACGATTGAACCCTAGCAATCCTCTCAATGCTAGTAAGTATGTTTTCGATTTTTTCTCGTGTATCCTTCACACTTTCGGCTAGACCTACATCACCAATGAAAAAAGCTTTTGATGCCTTTTCATGAGCCATAAAACACGCCGTATGAAAGTCAACAAATCCCTTTTTCAGATCTTCACCCAGTTTCGCATTTTTTAACTTGACTGTTTTTAGCGCTGCCCTCGCACATTCATCACCTATTGCCTCCACCAAACTTGCTACTAGACGGTAATCTAGACACTCAATGGGGCGAACACCAAGTTTTCCACTTAAACTTGGAGTTTGAATTATGGTGCGCAAGATACGAACTAGAAGGAAATAAAGTCGGTTAACCTCATTGTCGCGGGCAATAACACTCTTTGCCAATCTTATATCTCGACCGACAAGCGCATTGACCACGTCACGATGCATACCAGCGGCAATAGCATAAGCTCGACGAAGAATCTTTTCAGGTGGAAAGCCGGAAGGGTCCAGTAAACACTGCAAAACGATGCTTGAATAATCTTCCTCAACAATTTCCAATCCTATTAAACGACTAACCGTCGTTTTGACGATGCTTCGTACCTCAAAGCTAATGCGTTTCTTTGCTTCGACACGAATGATATCGAAGCCGAGTAGATACTTGCCAACGATTTCACGACTTAAATAGGGTCCAAGCTCTAAAGTAATGGTAAGGAGAGAAGGTGCAGCACCATACTTGGGGTCAACAAGAAGAGCGCCATCACTGGTTTCGCTAAGGGATATCACGGACCCACGTTTCAAACCGTGATCTTCAGCCCAAATCTTTGGCAGGGTGACAAAAAAAGTTCCACCGGGAGTCCTCTGAACCTTTCGTATCTCACTCATCCAAATCACCATATCAACACTCGGATACTGAGGTGTTTAAACAAAAACTCAGCATATAAACTTAAACGTGTCTGTTAAAATTTGAATTTAAAGGCATAAAAAGTACAGACTTGGCTGGAGAATGGAAGAAACCAGCACGCGGTACTGCTTACGAATAAAAGGTAGAAAGGGTAAAGGGGCACACTATATAATTATCCAAGAAAATGAGTGGAGAGCTAGTAACATGAGTGAAACTGAAAGACTACAGAAAGCTGTCAGATTTGCAATAGAGTCAGGGTATCAACTCAACAAAGAAGCTTTTGAATTTCTAAGCATAATATCTACAACAGAAGATCCTGTGGCAATTATAAACGAAGCAATTCAAAAGATTAAGAATTTGAAGAAAGAGCGGTTGTTTATCTGCAGAAACCTGCTGGAAGAACTCGCGAAGAGAACGGAGTTAACAAGAGATATTGGCAATCAGTCATTAGAAGAATTCGTTAAAACATCACCAAAATTACAAATAACAGAAGGAAAAAAAACTACCCGTCCCTACGCAAAAGAGGTTGAAGCAGACATCAAAATAATTGAGGATCCAAGCGACAAACTGAACTCAACTGGAACAATCGAAGATTATACACGATTTTTTCGCGATCGATTCAAACGAACCGAAAGATTATTGAGAAAAAGGATAGATGTTAAGAGTGCCTCATCAGTCACAACAGCATTAAAAGCTCAGGCAAATACAAAGCTTAAGATAATTGCCATGATAACGCGTAAGAGAGAATCAAAAAAGAAAATACTGCTGACTGTTGAAGATTTACATGCAAGCGCCACAGTGCTTGTGCCTGAAAATGCTTCCTACAAACTTCTTGAAAAGGCAGCTTCGCTATTGCTAGACCAGGTTGTCTGCTTAAGTGTTGTAAAGACAAGGACTAAACTTCTGGTCGCTAAGGACATAACCTTGCCGGACGTAGCCAAAAAACAGCAACACAGAGCACCAGTTCCGGTTTATGCTGTGTTTACTTCAGATATGCATGTTGGGAGCATAAAATTCCAGAGAGAGGCTTTCAACCATTTTATATTATGGCTTAACGGCAAATACGGAAACAGAAAGATGAGAGAGATAGCAGGCCATGTCAAATATGTTTTGATAGCGGGAGACATCGTTGATGGAATAGGTGTTTATCCGAACCAGATAAAGGAGCTGGCGGTCAAAGAAATCTATGAGCAATACAAGTTAGCTGGAAAGTTCATTGAACAGATTCCCGATTATATAGAGGTAGTGATAATACCTGGAAACCATGATGCTCCAAGAAAGGCGTTACCACAACCAGCCATATCGAACGAATTTCTAGAGCCGTTGCAAGAATTAAGGAAAGTTCATTCAATTGGAAACCCATCTTTCCTAAGTCTTCATAATGTAGAAGTACTATTACACCATGGCCGCAGTCTAGAAGACGTCATGTCAACAGTCCCAGGAATGGGGCATGAACATCCTGAAAAGGCTATGACTCTGTTATTGCAAAGCCGGCACCTTGCACCTGTGTATGGCGGAAAAACACCGATATCACCTGAAAACAGAGATTTTTTAGTCATTGAACATTCTCCAGACATCTTTCATTCTGGACACATACACATATTCAAATACAACAATTATCGTGGAACTTTAGTCATTAATTCAGGTTGTTGGCAAGGGCAAACAGAGTATATGCGTAGACACGGGTTTGTGCCAACGCCTGGAAAGGTTCCGGTGGTGAACCTCCAGACATTTGAGATGGGAACCATTCCATTTGTATAGAGCAAACGACACGTAATTAATGGTGAATCTCGAATGGTCCGGGACTCTGCTGTAAACGGATAATGCCAGCGTAGGCGTTGCCCAATTTGCAGAATGCTCATGAAGAACTTGTCTTATAGTATTGTAGCGGCGTTCGTCTGAAGCACAATATGATTGTGAGGAGTAATGCGTGCTTTCACGAAGGATTTATAACATACAATACCAAGTCCTGAAAAGAGAATAACTGTACATTTTCTCTGCCTCAAACTTCCATTCACTCCAGATTTTAACAAATCTTCTTAGTTGCATTTCTGCAGTTAACAGGAAGATATATAATTTCCAGGTTTTTTTGATTCTAAGCCCGTTAATTAGAATGGCCAAAAGAAATCGTGTAGTATTCTTTTTGAGGTTCGCATCTTCAACTTTTACAATGGGGATGTTTCGAAAGCCATTCTGGTTCATATTTGATCAAATACCCAAGTCTATTGTCATCGATGAAAACTTCTTTCACAATAGTTCGTGTTACCTCCATCCGAATCTTTTTCGTGCGTCCGTATCTTCCCATACTTACAACCTGTGCATTCAACAACCCTACGGCATCAAGTTCATTCACAAGAGTGCTTACACGTCGCTGTGTTAAGGGTGTAACACCTAATTCTTCGCAGATCTCACTGTAAACTTCGTATATTTCCCCCGTAATTGAGCGACGGGGATTTGCTCTGGTTAAATGAAAGAGGCTGAGAATTACAAGTTTAGAATGCAGAGTAAGATTTTTCAAAGCTTCGACAACTCGGTCATGTTCAATGTGTTTTTCTGCTTCTCGAACATGTTTTTCAACAACAATATTTTCACCTTTTCGTTCAGCAACTTCGCCAGCCACACGCAATAAGCCCAAGGCTCGTCTTGCATCACCATGCTCTGCAGCAGTTAAAGCAGCACAAAGACTTAGGGCACCATCAGACAAAACATCCTTATGAAAGGCCAATTGCGCACGGTGAAACAGAATTATCCTCAGTTCGCCTGCATCATAGGGTCTAAAAACGACTTCTTCCTCGCAAAGCGAACTAAAAACGCGGGGGTCAAGGAACTCCTTTAGTCTCAAGTCGTTAGATATACCGACAATAGTAACCTTACTATTGTGCAATGTTTCATTTATTCGTGTGAGTTCGTAAAGTAGACTGTCCCCACGCTCCTTTACTAGCGTATCAATCTCATCCAAGACAACAATAAATATTGTAGTAGAAGTATCCAAGCCTACTCTAAATCTGTCAAAAACCTCTCCAACAGACAAACCAGTGAAAGGAACAGACAAATTCAAAACTCGGCATAACCTTGTTAAGACACGATATTTTGTTCCAACCAAACGACAGTTTATGTAACACACCTTAACTGATGCACTAAACTCTTTCGCTTTAGACTCCAAATGCTTTAGCACATATTTTGTAACAACAGTTTTACCTGTCCCAGTCTTTCCATAAAGAAAAATATTTGAACACCTAGCACCTTTCAAAACTGGAGCAACTATTTCTCCAAGGCATCTAATCTGTTCTTCACGATACGGCAATCTATCAGGCAAGTAATCATGCCGAAGAACCTCACGGTTCAAAAAAATATGTGCATCACCAGCAAACTTTTCAAACACTTCATCGAGTATGTTCGACTTATCCATCTCTCCCTTTCTCCTTATATCAAAATAACACAACGGAATTTCCAAAGAAGAAAATAAGCGACACCATACATAAAACTAAATCACTTCCACAAAATTTCTAAAAAAGGAAAATCTGTAATGGAAAAGAAAGTCCAAAGAGTGCACACACCCAATTGTTTCCACTGGAAATCTTCATTAACCTAAAAAGGATGTATTGATTTCTATATAATAGAAATTTACTCTGATAAGTTTTTTAGATTAAGATATTATATAAATTATGATTAAAGATTTTAGATTCGTTAAAAAATTTTTTACTCAGAGTATTTAAAGATACGCAGTTTCTTTTTTCCACTGGAAATAAAGGGGTGCGGCTATCTTTTACACATCATTCTATATTCTTTACCTATGCCTTCTGTGCGACTTCTATTTCCAATTTGCTTAGCACATATACGTGATTTTACGTTGAACTGGTATGGAAGATTACATTAACCATAGCCAAACAATCATCTTAATAGTCTATTTCACATTTTGTAAATGCTTTGTGAAATTGATTTGCTTTTGTTTCTTTACTGCTTGCCTTTATGTTGATATTGAGTTCTACTTGTTCCTTTTTTGTGAAAAAGACACCCCAAGGTTTCTATTGGAGATAGCTCTCAGCTACATTCCCAGCCGTTTTTCCTGTTTCGGAGTAATTGTGAAGACTGTGATAACAAACAGGCTGTAAAATATTGTTCTTTTCTTCTTTTATGCCTTACAATTTAATTATTTTTTTTTCTTCTTCACCATAAGACCTATAACTTGTGAACTGCAAACCTGTGAAGTATCAGTTAAGGTGTACGCCGCTAATGCCAGCAAGAAAGATGCGCATCGAACTATTTGATAATGAAGGCAATAAATATGCTGTATCCTTTGAGGGCCGAGTGACTAGAGAAAAGGCTCTTCATATTCTTGATTTGGTGGAACTGTTAGGAGGAGTACCTGATGGTAGTGACAAACGGAGATTTGGTATTTCAACAAATGAGTTCACAATATATGACAAAGTACGGATAATAATCCAAAATCACTTTCCAGTAGGCTGGTTTACATCGAAGGAAGTCCAATCTTTCTATGAACAGCAAACAAAAGAGCTGATTAGTCTCAGCACAGTAGCAACTTACCTTTCTAGAATGACAGACAGGGGCGTACTCGTTAAGATGCGAGCATCTAAACGCCTAAAATATCGAATGGCTCAAAGAGTTCCTTTTCCTCCAATCAAACGGCAAATCCCTTGATACAATATTATCCAAAGTGGTCCTGTGTATATCACTAAGGTTTATAATTTATCTACAGATTCTTCAAGAGTTTCTTCATCTCTTTCTTGATCCAATATTTGAATGGGATTTTGCTTGTATCTCTTTCCAAGTACCCTTCTTCGTAAAGCTTCTTCATCAACCTTGCCGTATGCTCTCTACTAAGACCGATCCTGTCTCTAATTTCGGAAGCGGTCTGAGATCCTTCCAAGGCTAGTATTTCCAAAACAGATAACTCAGTTTCTGTCAATGGAGCCAAGGCTTTTTCCCTTTTTATAGGAATAACTGATCCGATTTTTTGTACAGGTGATGTTGCCACGTGCCGCTGGGTTTGTTTCTCTATATCCGAAATCTTAGCGAGAAATGCCTCCTGTGACGCAATGACGTCACATACCTTCTTATCGATTTCATCCACCTTTCTCATCGTCTTGTCTTGATCTGCTGATACACTAGCGATTTCTGGTTTTAAACTATACAGTTCTCCACTAAATTCTTTAGCTTTTTCCCAAGCCTTGTCACTTTTTGAAGAAATCGCTTCAACTTTATACGCGACTATTTCTAGATTTTGAGCTTCAAGCTTAAATTGCCTATTAACACTCAGTACAATGTCTTCTACAATTCCTTTCGCCTTATCATATTCCTTCTGAACCCTGCAAAGTTGCCTATAATATTCAACAGCCGCACTGGCAGTTACAGCCAGTAAAACTCCCACAAGAACAAGCAAAAACTCAGTCAAATGGCAACCTCCTGTGATTCGCACGTGATTGTATGTACCCTACACATGATATATCACACATCACAGTCCTACGATTAAGGATTTAAAAATTATGGTCTACAACATAGCACAAAACAATATAAACTATCTATGACATCACGCATCACAGCCTAAGGACAGTCGTTGGGTATTCTAAGAAACATCCATGTGACAAATGGGCCCGTTCTTTGGTTTATTTTTTGCTTTATAGCCTCCTTATGTTTTATTTGCACTATTCATAACGGTTCCTACAAATATATTTGACTGTTCTAATGTGATTTGTGATGTCACGTGTTTCTTTATGGATTCAACAGTTCTTTTAGGCTTGTTTCAAGTTCTTGACGTATTACTCTTATGACTTCTATATGTTCGTTTGAATCTTGACTTTTATTTGGTGTGTTACTATACGCTTTCATGTATGTGTTTAGTTTGTTTGCTATTTCAAGATAAGAGTCTAGGGTAGTTGTCTCGAAAACTCCTAAATAACCCAAAAGTAGCAATGTGTAAATCGCCTTTACTACGTTATTTTTCGCCTGTTTCAAAGTCCTGTTAAAGGCACCACGGCTTATTTTTGCCTTTGTTAGTCTTAACCTGGCTTTTTCGTCGTATTTTAGTGTTTTATCAGCTATATTTTCTGATAAAATATCAATAAGCAGTGTTTCAAGCTGTGTTTGAGTTAAATGACTATTTCTAGCAAGTATTTTGGCAATAGGGTCATTTAGTACACGTGTTAGCCAAGATTGAACACTCTTCTTCAATTTCACATCTCTTACTCCATGGATGTTGTCGAATGGATACACTTTTGTATACGCAAACAGTTCTTTTAAAGCTGTCGAAATCTAATGCTGAATCTTCCTTTTTTACGACATAAACATTTTATACTGATACAAATATTGGATGTTAATCGTAGGGGAACCCCTTTTGGTTTCAACTTTCAAACAATCAGGACGCTTAAAACGCATAAAGCCATCTGGAATACGCCGATTTTTCAGTTTAGCCCAAGAAATGCCAGATATTATTAGTCTAAGCGTAGGTGAACCTGATTTTAATCCACCAAGACATGCATTGACAGCTGGTTGGCAAGCAGCAAGAGAAGGCAGAACACACTACGCGCCAACAAATGGCATCCTAAAACTTCGAGAAGCTTTAGCTCAAAAGGCTTATCGCGACTATGGTCTTCACTATGATCAAAACTCTGAAATACTAGTCACTGTTGGTGGGACTGAAGCAGTCTTTTCTTCGCTGATGGGATTGCTAAATCCTGGTGATGAAGTTCTGATTCTGAATCCAGGATTTGTGTTGTATGAACCAAGTGTCTTGTTAGCAGGAGGCGTTCCTGTTCATGTTCCTTCATTAGAGGAGAATTGCTTCAAACCATTAATTGATGATGTGATATCGCTTATCACAGAGAAATCACGTGTGATAATACTCAACTTTCCGAATAACCCAACTGGTGCAGTTCTTTCTTACGATGAAGTTGCTGCCTTAGCACAGATTGCTGTCGAACATGACCTTGTTGTGATTTCTGATGAAGTTTACGAAAAAATAATCTATGACAACGCCAAGCACTACTGCCTTGCAAGTTTTCCGGAGATGGCGGAGCGTACATTGGTTGTTAACTCTTTCTCTAAAACCTATGCAATGACTGGTCTACGGGTTGGATATGTTTATGGACCGAAGGATCTTGTTTCTTGTGCTTGGCTTGTCCATCAGTATACTGTTGCCTGTGTAAACAGTGTAGCGCAATCTATTGCATTAGCTGCATTAACAGGATCACAAGATTTTGTGGAGCATATGGTGAAAGAGTTTGATAAACGGCGACATCTAGTTTATAAGAGACTTAATGACATCAAAGGTTTCAATTGTATGCTTCCAAAGGGCGCTTTCTATGTTTTCCCAAACATAAAAGAATTTGGCATGTCTTCGGAAGATTTTGCAGAATATCTCTTAAAGGACGCCCATGTAACCGTGGTTCCAGGATCCGCCTTCGGCAATTATGGTGAGGGGTATATCCGAATTTCTTATGCAACTGCATTTGGACAGTTGGATGAAGCATTGAACCGAATAGAAAAGGCTGTTGAACGTCTACGGTAGCCTTTTAGAGATATTCTGAGAGTTTTTCATATATTTTTAATGCACGGACATGAAGTTTTATCTCGCATTTGTAGCTTATGGTCTTGCGTGTTTGTTACTGGATATACCTTGGTGAAAATATATGCTCGTAAGATGCTTGCTGTTGTTTCTAAAAGAACATGATTGCATTATCTTATAAGTTCATGCGAAAGCGGCTGTACTTGCGACCCTTTGAGAAGTTTATAAGCATCATTTTTGCGTCTTAATTGCCAATTGTTCTTAGGAAAGTTTATAGTGGATGATTTGTTACAGTTTTTCTGCAGTCTCTTTCAGTTTGTCAAATAGGTCTGGGCGCAAGTCTTTCAATAATGGAACAAATGTTTCAATCGGTCTAATGTCAGTATAGTCAACCTCTCCTATTTTCAAATCTTCTTTGTTATATTCCGTTCTTACTAAAACCTTTCCGTTGGGCCCAATAAGTCTGCTTCCTCCCCAAAACTGTAGTCCGTCTTCTATGCCGACTAAGTTAACATAAGCTAGAAAAACTGTGTTCTCAATTGCTCTTGCAGTTGTTAAAATTTCAAAAAAAGTTCTTCGGGTTGACGGTGACGCAGATATGCAAACTAGTAGTTGGGCACCTTTCAGGCGCATCAACCGACTTACTTCCGGGAAGAAAATATCATAACATATGATTAGACCTATTTTTCCAAGCTTGGTTTCAAACACTATTGGTTGGTATCCTGGGCGGAAGTATCTCTTCTCTTCAAAAACACTATGGGTTGGAAGATACATCTTGCGGTATTTCCCAACAAAGCCTTCAGGGCTTACAATAACTGCAGTATTATGAATTGTTGCTTTTGTGTTTCTGCTAAGTTCCGGCATGCCAAATATAATATATGCCCCTGTTTTCCTGGCGATTTGTTCTAAGATTGTCGTTGAATGTCCAGGTATTATTTCTGCCAATTCAAAGATTTGATCTCGCACAGTATAGCCTGTTAGTGACAGTTCTGGAAAAATGACAAGCTCTGCACCTTGTTGCTTTGCTTTTGTTACTTCTCTTTCCATCTTTCTTATGTTCTCTGTCTTGTCTCCTTGCTCACAACTTATCTGTGCGAGAGCTATCTTAATCTTCTCTCTCATATGTAGCTCTTCCTTATCTAGTGAAATGTTCTTGAGAGTCTAAAATCTGCTCCTATTGTTCGATATTGAATTTTTGTTGTTAATGGCATTCTCCTTTTATGTTCCATAAAGAGCCATCTACGCTTTATTTTTTTCACCAACGCTTCCTCTATGCCTAGTTGGTGTGCTATTTCCTCCGGCTTCATGAAGTGTTCAAGTCCGTAGAGGATGAGGTCAAGTGTTTCATATTTTACTCCCAGCTCTCTTTCCGCGAGTTGTCCAAGCCATAATGTTGGTGAGGCTGGTTTTATTGCTATTTCCTTTGGTACGTTTATCTGTTGTGCCAATTTTCTAACCTGTGTCTTGTACAAATCCATCATTGGTGAGATGTCTACTGCAATATCTCCCCATTTTGTAAAATAACCCATCATTGTTTCCGACTTGTTTGAGGTTCCGCAAACAAGCATGTTAAGCTTATTAGCGTAGTAGTAAATATAGACCATCCTTGTTCGTGCTTTTATGTTGCCTTTCCAAAGTTTCTCGTTCGGGTCGAAAATGGGTATTGCTGTGTAATAAGTTTCCAAAGTTGAAGTAATATCAATCATCTGGGTTTTGAATCCGAATTTTTTAGCAACAAGCTTTGCATGGTCCATGTCTGTGATGTTATGTGTTTCTTGTTCAGGCAGCAAAAGTCCAAGAACCTTGTTTCCCCCTATGGCTAAAGCGGAGAGCGCTGCTGTAGTGCAGCTATCTACTCCGCCTGATAATCCTAGTACTACACCTTTTGCTTCAGATTTTTCCAAATAATCTTTGATGAATCGTTCTATTTTCATCTCAACTTTTGAGAAATCCAAGTCCAGAATTGATTGTTGTAGTTTCAAATGATGCCCCCATTGGTTATGAGTATTTGAGCGAAGTATTTAAGGACAAATATAAATATGGAGAAGATATGGTTTAGAGATGTAGAAGGATTCAACCATGGGGCGAAGAAGAAGAAAAGTTATTCGTATGCCTAAGAAACGTTTGCCAAAATTCTTCTCTTGTCCCAAGTGTGGAAAGAAAACGGTTACGGTTGAAGTTTTCCGTGATAGAGGGCAAGCCATTGTAAGTTGTGGTGGCTGCGGTGCAAGTGAAGAATTTTCAGTTCGGCTGGCACATAGTGAGGTTGATGTTTACTGTATGTTTACAGATAAGGCATACGAAAGTTCGATGAAAGCTAACCAGTCAGGTTGATACTTATGGTTAGCTCTGTTGAAAGGTATTTACTTGAGAAAATCAAATCTGAAGGAACTATTCACATAACACTTATAGATCCTGAAAAGGTGACTCCTGCGCAAGCTTCAAGGATTGCTGGTAAGGCGAAATCAAGTGGAACCTCAGCTATAATGATAGGAGGGTCAACATTTTCTTCAACAACACACCTTGATAAAGTGATCAAAACTGTCAAGCGCACTTTGAAGATTCCACTTATTCTCTTTCCAAACAATGTGACTGGCATAAGCCGTCATGCTGATGCTATATGGTTTATGTCTCTATTGAATTCTGTTGATCCCTACTTTCTGATGGGCGCGCAGATTCTAGGTGCTCCAGTAATAAAGAAGTATGGTTTAGAACCTATTCCTCTTGGATATATCATCGTAGGAGACGGCGGCGCTGCAGGCGTGGTTGGTAGAGCCATTCCAGTTCCATATGATAAGCCTAAACTTGCTGCGGCTCATGCTCTGGCAGGACAATATCTAGGTATGCGTTTCATATATTTGGAGGCAGGTTCTGGCGCAAAAAAGCCTGTTCCCCCAGAAATGATTCGTATTGTTAAAGGTTCTATTGATGTCCCTCTAGTTGTCGGCGGGGGCATAAAATCTGGAATGCAAGCGTTGACTACTGCATCAGCTGGAGCAGACATAATCGTTACTGGCAATATCGTGGAAAATACCAAGGTTAAACATAAGGTTTCTGAGATCGTTGAAGGCCTCAGAAGCTGTAAGGTGTAAAATTCTTGACAAGTTTTGAATATTATTTTAGTTCCTTAAAGAAAGCTTTGGGAAATGAAACTCTCTACGATGTTTGGCCTGATTTTGAACCGCAATACGATAAGCATGAATATGCGTGGACAGTACTAAGAAGCTTAGGTGAAGTACTGATCTTGAATTGTGGTGTATGTGATGGGCCTTCTGATTTGAGACATGTACATTGCAGAGGATGTGTTGAACAAAGAAGCATGATAGCAAAAGAAGCTTATCAGAAGGCGACTGGTCGACCTAAGGAAAAGTGGTCAACAGTATTCTTATGTAGAATTCACACGGAACGATAATTCTGGTAAAAATAGTTTTGATTTGTTTGTGTCAGAAAACCAAAATATGTCGTAATGAATATAGAACGACGGGGGTTCAGTTTGAATAGCAAGATGAGTGAAGGATATAAGCAATATGTGGCAAGCTTGGAAACCAAACTCGAACATTTGTACGATATAAGCAGAAAGGCTAGGGAAAAAGGTCTTGATCCTGCGCTTGAACCTGAGTGTAATGTTGCCAAGGATTTGGCTGATCTTGTTGAGGAGCTGGTTGGACCAACGGGAGTTGGTGAAAGCATTAGAGAATTGAGCACTAAACTTTCGAGGGAAGAAATAGCCTTTAAAATCGCTGAGCAGATCACCTATGGCAAGTTTGGACATATGGAGCCTGAAGCTGCAGCTGAACAAGCCGTACGAACTGCATTGGCAATCCTTACTGAGGGACTTACAGCTGCACCCTTACAAGGAGTAGCAAAGGTGAAAATCAAAACCAACAGAGACCAAACAAAATACCTTGCCATTTATTTTGCAGGGCCCATACGTTCTGCAGGTGGAACAGACCAAGCTTTGACATTGGTAATCGGGGACTTTGTGCGTAGATTGCTTGGGCTTGAACGTTACAAACCTACTGAAGAAGAAGTAGCACGGTTCATCGAGGAAGTAAGGCTTTATGAACGCTCTGTAACTCGTTTTCAATATCATGTTTCAGATGAGGAATTACGGAAGCCTCTTCAATGGTTACCAATAGAAATAACAGGCACGGAGTCTGACCCTATAGAGGTCTCTTCTTTTCGAAATCTTCCACGAATAGAAACCAATCGTGTAAGGGGCGGAGCGCTACGTGTTGTAAATGATGGAATTGTAGGGCGCTCTTCGAAAGTTTGGGCAATCATAGAAAAACTTGGAATTCAGGGTTGGGATTGGCTTAAGGAGATTCAACAAATTTCTAGAAATAAGAAATCTGTTGGATTCATGACGGATATTATTGCTGGTCGTCCGATATTTTCGTTTCCATCTAGACGAGGCGGGTTTCGACTGAGGTATGGCAGGGCGCGAAACACAGGTTTGGCGGCTGTAGGTATCCATCCTGCAACTATGCATGTTCTCAAAGATTTTCTAGCTACGGGCACCCAATTACGTCTAGAACTTCCGGGAAAGGGCGGTATTGCAATTCCGGTTGATACAATAGAGGCTCCTGTAGTTAAGTTGAAGGATGGCTCGGTTGTTCGGGTTTCTGTTGATAAGTTTAGTGAAATTAAGAACAAGATTGAGAAAATTCTGTTTCTAGGTGATATATTGATCAGTTTTGGGGACTTTTTGTACAATAGCAAACCTCTTGCACCCTCAGGATATGTAGAGGAGTGGTGGGTTGAGGACTTGAAGAAAGCGATAATAGAAAAGTTTAATGGAGATTTTGAGAAAGTAACTGATGCTGTCAAGATTCCATTGGAAAGATTGAGAAATTTCCTAGAAAACCCCTTCACCAAAAAGCCAAATATTAGAGAAGCAATAGCTCTATCATCGACCTTGCACACTCCACTTCATCCGTCCTTCACTTTTTTCTGGTCAGATCTCGCCTCGCTTGAGCAGCTTGAACTGTTGAGGAAATGGCTCAATAGTTCTGAAATACATTGCGAGGGTGGATTTGTTCGTAAAATTGTTGGTGAGATGGAGTTGAACGTCAAAAATGGCTTGGAGATGATCTGTTTGCCACATAAGATTTCAGATGGAAAAATTATTGTTGAGAATAACGCTCATGCCTTTGCTCTTTGCCTTGGTTACAATTCTAGGACGATGGATTTTTCTTCTGCCGAATCTGTTTTGGAAGCTATCAACATACTTTCAGGTTTGCTTGTCAAGAGCAAGGCCCCTACGTTTGTAGGCGCAAGGATGGGAAGACCTGAAAAGGCGAAAAGACGTGAGATGAGGCCGCTTGTGCATGTTCTTTTCCCGGTTGGTTTAGCTGGTGGTTCTAAGAGGAATATTATTGAGGCAGCCAAGCGAGAATCGGCATTTGTGGAAGTTGTTAAGCGTAAGTGCCCGATTTGTAAAGTTTATGGTTTCAGAAGAAAATGTCCAGTGTGTGGTTCTGAAACTGTTCTTGAAACTGTTTGTCCTAGATGCGGGAGAAGTCTAAAGGGAGATTTGTGCCCATTCTGCAGGGTGTCTGGCAAGTCATACGAGCAACAAGTTATCAGCTTTAGGAAACTTCTTGAAAGCACATGTAGCCATCTAGGTGTTTCAATGCCTAAACTTCTGAAGGGTGTCAAAGGTTTAATTAACAAGTCGAAGACTCCGGAGATCATGGAGAAAGGTGTTTTACGTGCAAAATATGATTTATCAGTTTACAAGGACGGGACGATTCGCTTTGATGCCACAAATGCTCCTTTAACACATTTTAAACCTTCTGAAATTGGGGTTTCTGTTGAGAACCTCAGCCAACTTGGCTATACTCATGATGTTAATGGTAACCCTTTAACGAATTCCAGTCAGATGTGTGAGCTTAAAATTCAAGATATTGTAGTTCCAAGGAAGTGCACGGAATATTTTATACGGGTTGCATCTTTCATTGATGAGCTTCTAACGAAGGTTTACGGTTTTCCACCTTACTATAATATTAGGAGTTTCGGGGATCTTGTAGGCCTTTTAGTTGTTGGCTTAGCTCCCCACACTTCTGTGGGAATTTTGGGACGCATCGTAGGCTTCACGAACATGAATGTCTGCTATGCACACCCAATTTGGCATTCTGCCAAGCGTAGGGACTGTGATGGTGACGAAGATGCTTTGATGCTTGCATTGGATACTTTGCTTAACTTCTCTCGTAGGTATTTGCCTGCGCAGATTGGTGGGATAATGGATGCTCCTCTACTTTTGATTCCAGTTGTTAATACACAGGAAGTTCAGAGACAGGCACATAATGTTGATGTTGGTTGTGCTTATCCCGTTGAGTTTTATAAGGAAGCTGAGGAGAATACAGAAGCCAGACGGGTGAGCCGACTAATTGATTTGATTATGTATAGGCTTGGAACTAGGATGCAGTTTGAGGGTTTTGGTTATACAACGCCTGTTTCTGACATTAATGTTGGAAACTCTGAGAGTTCGTATAAGCGTTTTAAAGCAATGGCTGATAAGTTGAATAGTCAGCTTGAGCTAGCTAAGAAGATTGAGGCTGTTGACGCTGAAAAAGTGGCGCTGAAGGTTTTGACTACGCATTTGATTCGTGATATTGTGGGGAATCTTCGGGCTTTTTCAACGCAGAGCTTTAGATGTAAAGCGTGTAATAGACGTTTTCGGCGTCTACCGCTTCGTGGTGTGTGTTCAAAATGCGGCGGGAGATTGACTCTAACTGTTTATCGGGGCGGTATAGAAAAATATTTGGATCTGGCGCAGCAATTGGTTGAGAAGTATAGGCTACCAGAGTATTATGCTCAGAGGATTTCACTTGTGAGAGAAGAGATTTACGCTTTGTTTGACAGTAACAAGCCGAGACAGATCAGTCTGGTAGATTTTGTTTAGAGGCTGAAAGCTTTTCAATGCAGAGGTAAATAATGATTCTTGATGCTCATGGTTAAGGGAGTTTACCATGCTAATGCTTATTTGGTTGACTTTAGAAACATAAGACCTGGTCTAAGGTCTAGAACCATAATACTAAATGCTCTAGAGAAACGATCATCTGACGCTAAAACAATCGCAAGACTGACTGGGCTACATTACAGGGTTGTTTTACACCATCTAAAACTTCTGGGATCAAGGGAGATAGTTCGACAGGAAGGGGGAAAGCCGTCAGTTTGGATGCTTACCGGTTTAGGGCAAAAAAGGTTACGGTAGTAAATATGCGAGTCTCCCATGAAGGACGTGTAACCTTGACTCTTTTTAGATTTGACCATTAAGTGCGGGTCTTTATATCCACTACTTTAGCGGTATCTTTCTGTGTCATATACCTTCGCGTGTGCGATGCTCACCCAATAATTCTACGGAAGTACCTGTTGAATGGTTGATGTACCCAATCGTTTATATCTTAAGCTTTTCTTGTTTTCTCCGTTTTTATATATTGTGTAAATGCTAAAGAATGTTTAGCGGATTTTCATGTATCTGTAGGCTTCCGTTGCACTTTCAAAGCAATAATTCACTTTTTGGTATTCTCTCTTAAATTCTGCAACATCCAATATCACCTTTTCCGGCAGTTCCTTATCAATTATTAAGCGTTTGATGAATTCTGCTATTTCTTTCATTTCAGATTCTCTCATTCCAAGTCTTGTAACCTCAGAAACACCGAGTCTTATGCCCCCTGGATGCATGAAATGTCTTCCCTCTTTAATATCCCACGGTAGCAAATTCCTGTTTATTATTATGTTTGCTTTCTCCAGAGTCTCTTCGATTCTGCCTCCATCACCTTGTTTCGTGATGTCTATTAGGATAACGTGAGATTGTGTAAAGCCCTTATGTTCCGCTAAAACATTTAATCCTCTCTCATATAACGCCTGACCTAAAGCCTTCGCGTTCTGCACTACCTGACTTGCATATTCGTTTCCAAATTGAAGCAATTCTGCACACGCGATTGTGACGCCAGCAACTGCGTGTAAATGATGGTTACTCACCATTCCAGGGAAAGTTGCTCTTTTTATCTTTTCTGCATGTCTTTTCCATGACAAGATTCCGCCATGTTGTGGTCCAAAGAATGTCTTGTGTGTGCTTAAACTGACAACATCGGCTCCCTCTTTCAGTGGATTTTGAAATTGTCCTCCAGCAATCAATCCAGCTACGTGGGCCGCGTCGTATCCGACATTTGCACCAACTGAATGGATGATATCAACTAACTCCTCGACTGGATGGGGAAATGGAAAAACGCTTGCACCAAACATGACAAGTTTAGGCGGTCTTTCTTCTGCCACAAGCTTATTAATCCTCTTTTCAGTTCTGTCTACATCTATGTTTAGTTCCTTGTAATCTAAGGGTAAATACTCAACTACTAGGCCATGAACCGCGCCTGCTGTGCCTCCCAACCTTTTTTTACCCATTGTGATGTGTCCGCCAGCTGGGATTGATAGAGCCATTATAGTGTCGCTTGGCTCTGTAAAAGCCGTGTAGACAACTAAATTCGACACAACCCCCGATATAGGTCTGACGTCCACAAACTCCGCATCGAAAAGTCTCTTCATGAGTTCGATGCATTTGAACTCTATTTGGTCTATGAAGCGGCAACCAGCATAAACGCGTTCTCCAGGCCATCCCTCAGCATATCGGTTTCCAAAATCCGTTGCAAGAGCTTCACGTACAGCTGGACTCGGGATGTTTTCGCTTGCTATAAGGGGGATACATTCCCGAAACCATTTGTGATGTTGCTGAAGAAGGTTGAACACTTGATTATAATCATCTTGTGGAGTCGCCATCTCACCATCCTTCTTGATCACACTATCATCAATACCACATAAAAACTCTTTGAAGAGTAAACATTAATAATCTGGATAAAATAAGATTTAATCGTCAACTATAGGAGTTCATATGAAATGAGCAAAAGAAGAAAAGGAGAATCACCAATGCCGGCTGCAAGTGCAGGTTTGCTCAGATTTTTTGAAGAGGAAACCGAAGGAATCAAGGTTAGACCTGAGATGCTTGTAGGTTTGGCAGTAGCATTAATAATAGTATGTGTTCTAGCGCATGTGTACTATTAGCTTGAAGATTTCAACGTCTAGATGAAATATGCATAACTTCCAGTCGCTGGACAGAGTTCAAGTGAACAAATATTTCGCTCCTCTCTTCTCTGCTTGTCACTTGAGGTATAGGCTGAGCAATAGTTGCACGCATTATAATGGCTTCAGCATTTGAAAGCCATATTCCCGGTGGTTCACGGGTTACTGCCGCTAGTCTTCCCTCAAAACCATAAGCAGAATCCAAAATTACTCGTATATTCTCGCCTAAGTTTTTCTCAAGCATATGAAATATTGTAGGAGGCACACTTCGTTCTGGCATGGCGTTCGCAAAGATTTAGATTAACCTTGTAGAATAAAACAATTGTCCTTCTAACTGAACATTAGACCGATATATGAGAATCTTCTTCTGTATAATCCATACTTCACAATTTTTCAGTTTTTGTGTTAAAACCGCTGAACTATGTAATATGGCAGTTATCCTAAGAATGTTTCAAGTAATCATTAAGACTCACAACTGTTTTTTTCACGACACTTTAATATGTATGATATTCTTTGATAAAAGTTCATCTGAGCTGGTATGTTTGACTGTTGAAAATTCGTTAAACCAGTCCATGGACAAAATGGTTAAACATTATTCATCACTATTTGAACTTCCATCATACAGAAAACTACTTTTGCTTCTTGCGCTATCTTGTGCAGGCGGAGGAATCCTTTCCACATTTTTCCTTTTTCCATTACTTGAAGCACTGGTTAACGGATTTATACTTGGCTTTCTTCTTTTTCTAGTGAACTTGGTTTTTGACTACATCATAAGTATGTTGATTCTGAAGCAAGACCCAATTTATGATCTGAGGAGAACTACCGCCCTTTCCTTTTTCTGTTGGGTTTTGTGGCTCCTGTTCATTTTTGCGGGCGTTGCTATTTCAAGGCCTTTTGGTTTTTCGTGGCAAGTTAGGTTTTGTCTTTTAGGATTCTCAGCAATGTTAATCTTACGTTTAATTGTGTTAGATTCAACATCTTCGGTAAGCCATAAAAGGCTTGTCGTTGCTTCTCTTCTTCAACCGTTTACTTGCATAATTCCATTATTATTTTTCTTGGAAGGAATCAATTATTTCCTCACATTTCTATTCTTAGTTTTTTCACTGACAGTGAGTCTTATTTCCTGTTTCTTTTTCATTTTTCTCCTGAACCGTATTGGGGAGCAAACGCTTAGGATTTCTTCCTTCTCTCTCTTCAAAGCTTTTTTGCTTAATTGGATAGTAGACTTGAATGCCCCTTTCGAAAAATTTCTTGAGAAGTTAGGTAAAGAGCAAGACATTAAGGTCTCCTTGATAAAATTTGATGCCTCCAAACCCAAAGCCGTCATAGTTGTTCCTTCTATTCATCCTGGTCCCTTCAAAAATGTTGGAAGTAGTCTCTTGCCATCCATGATTAAAACCGCTTTAGAAAAGGAACTTAATTGTGTTGTGTGTATTCCTCATGGATTGCTTGGTCACGAACTTGACTTGGCTTCTCAAATTCAAAACCAGAAGATAATCAACTGCATTGTTGAGTCAATGAGCTTTGAATCTTCTGAAACGAAGGCAACACCCTTCATCAAAGCCAGCAATAGTTTGGCTACGGCATGCTGCCAAGTCTTCGGCAGATTCGCTTTTCTTTCGTTCACTCTTGCACCGAACACAACCGAAGACTTGCCACAGGAACTCGGTCTGTTTGCTAACGAGGAGACAGAGAAAAACGAATTAGCTCACTGCATTGTTGTCAACGCTCATAACAGCATTAACGGAATGATAAACAATCAGAAAGCTTTGACATCCCTGAAACGTGTTGCGACCAACTGTTTAGAACACACAGTCTCCTTGGGGCGTTTACCCTTTGAAGTGGGTGCCGCCACTATTTTACCAGAAGAGTTCAGTCTCAAAGACGGCATGGGGCCCGGGGGCATCACTATAGTTGTGGTTAAGGTTGGTGAACAGAAAACTGCTTATGTAGTTATTGACGGTAACAACATGATTTCTGGATTGCGAGAAAAAATCCTCTCAGCTCTCCAATCCATAGGGATAAATGAAGGCGAGGTTTTTACAACAGACACACACTCAGTGAATGCAGTGATAATGAGCGAGCGCGGGTACCATCCAATAGGTGAAGCAATAGATCATGAGAAATTGATTGCCTATATTAAGAAGGCAACGTTTATTGCCCTGTCTGATTTAGAAGGTGCGAAGGCTGCGGCGTGTGACATAATAGTTCCGAAAGTTAAGGTTATTGGAGAGGAAAAACTGGAAGCATTATGCCTTCTTACAGATAGGGCCATTCAAAAAGCAAAGAAAATAGTTGTTCCAATTTTCGGAACTGCTGGTTTACTCTTAATGTCTTTTTTGATGCTTTTTTGACCTAACGCTAATAAGGATGAAACTGTTCACCTTTTTATTCTTGATGGAAGGAGAAGTTTTGCTTAAGGAGATTAGAATTCATGGTCGTGGTGGCCAGGGAGCAGTTACTGCTGCTCAGTTGTTGGCTCACGCTGCTTTCTTGGAAGGTAAATGGGTTCAAGCCTTTCCACATTTCGGAGCTGAACGGAGAGGGGCTCCTGTAAAAGCTTTCGCAAGAATAGGTGATGAATCAATACGTGTGGCCAGTCAGATTTATAATCCCGATTATGTGATAGTGCTGGGTCCTAATCTTTATAAAATTGTGGATGTAACTGAAGGCTTGAAGAGTGGTGGCGTAGTCTTGATGAACACAACTAAACGGCCCAATGAAATGTGCGTTGAGGGATGGCGAATTGCCACAGTTGATGCAACTGGAATTGCGCTTGAGTTAGATTTACTCGTTGCTGGATTACCAGTTGTTAACACTTCAATTTTGGGAGCTTTTGCTAAAGTAACAGGTGAGGTTGAGTTGAAGAGTGTTTTGACAGCTATTAACAAGGCTTGGTCTGGAACTGTTAAAGAAAAAAATGTTAGAGCGGCAGAACTCGCCTATGAACGTCTGATAAAGGGATGGTGAAGTTGATGAATGCCGTTCCCAAAAATCGCAAAGAGATGCCCATTACTACCCTGTCCTCTCCAAGAGTTGGAGTCTCAGGTAAAACTGGATTCTGGAGAACTTTTCGTCCCCTTGTCAACTATTCAAAATGTACGCGATGTGTCCTTTGCTGGATTTACTGCCCAGACGGAGCAATAAGACGTCAAGAGGATGATTCTCCAGAAATTGATTATGATTATTGCAAAGGTTGTGGAATCTGTGCTAACGAGTGTCCAGTTGAAGCAATAGTCATGCGACGAGAGGAGGAATAAGATGGTACAAACGGTGATTGATACAGCGAATCATATAGTCGCTTATGCTACAAAAGCTGCAAAAGTTCAAGTCATCGCTGCCTATCCCATAACACCTCAAACGTCGATAGTTGAGAGAATAGCTGAGTTGGTTGAAAGCGGAGAATTGGACGCTGAATATATTCGTGTGGAATCGGAGCATAGTGCGATGGCGGCGTGTATCGGTGCAGCTGCTGGAGGAGTCAGAACTTTTACAGCAACTGCTGCTCACGGTTTAGTGCTTATGCATGAACCTTTGCATTGGGCTTCTGGTTCACGACTACCCATTGTAATGCCTGTTGTTAATCGAGCCTTAGGACCCGGTTGGAACATATGGACTGACTATACTGACTCTCTATCTCAACGGGACACTGGATGGATTCAGTTCTATTGTGCTGATAACCAAGAAGTGTTTGACACGATAATCCAAGCCTACAAGCTTTGTGAAAATGATCAGGTTCTATTACCGGCTATGATATGCCTTGAAGCTTTCATCCTATCCCATACATATATGCCTGTAAAAATCCCTGACCAAGAGGAGATTGATGATTTTCTTCCACCTTACAAGCCTGGATGGTTTCTGGATGTTGACAATCCGCGTTCACACGGAAATATAGTTTCACCGGATTGGTACATGGAGTTTCGTTATATGATTCAAGAGGCTATGGAAAACGCTGGGCGCCTCATCCCTGAAATCGACAAACAATATGGAAAACACTTTGGGTTTGAACATGGTGGAATGATTGAAGAATACAAATGTGAAGATGCAGAACTAATCTTATTGGCAATGGGTACCATTGGAAGAGAAGCGAAAGTGGCAGTGGACAACCTACGCAAAGAAGGTTTTAAAGTAGGTTCGGCAAGAGTTAGGGTTTTCCGTCCGTTTCCAAAAGAAGAAATCAGAAAACTTGCAGAAAACATACAAATGTTTGCAATAATAGATCGTGGCATATCCTTTGGGATGGATGGATTTTTGGCTGAAGAAACCAAAGCATCACTTTATAGTCAGAAGGACAATCCATTAGTTGCAGGTTTTATTGCAGGTTTAGGAGGCAGGGATGTAACACACCAAACTATAAAAAAAGTCGCTAAGAAATCATTGGGATGGATGCATACGGGTCGAGTTGAAAGAGAAACTGTATGGGTTGATCTAAGGAAGTGAAAATGATGACATCAATGAAGGACCTATCGCAAGAGGAATACTTGCTCAAGGGACATATTGCATGTGCTGGTTGCGGTCCAGCTATCGCTTTGCGCCTACTCTTTAAGGCCTTGGGGAATAGGGTTATCCTGGTTATTCCGGCTTGTTGCTCATCAGTCATTCCAGGCCCCTATCCATATTCCTCTTTTAATGTGCCTGTCCAGAACACAATATTTGAAGCGACGGGTGCAACTGCATCTGGTGTTGCTGCTGCGTTACGCAAACGAGGCGTCGAGGATGTAACGGTTGTTGGTTGGGCTGGGGATGGCGGAACCTTCGATATAGGTATACAGGCTTTATCTGGGGCAGCTGAAAGGGAAACAAACTTCATTTACATTTGCTATGATAACGAGGCATACGGCAACACGGGAGTGCAAAGGAGCGGAGCAACACCTTATGGCGCATGGACTACGACGACTCCCACTGGAAAAAAAGAACGGAAGAAAGATATGCCATTCATTATGGCTGCTCACAGGATACCATATATCGCCACAGCTTGTCCATCCTACCCTACAGACTTCATAAGAAAACTTAGAAAGGCGAAGGAAATTGATGGCACAAAGTTCATTCATGTGCTTGCCCCATGTACGACTGGGTGGCGTTATGATACAAGCAAGACTGTGGAAATTGGCCGCCTTGCAGTCCAAACTGGTATATGGGTGCTTTTCGAGATTGAGAATGGTAGGTTTAAACTCAATTCTCCAAGTGATCGGCTGATTGACAAGGCTAGACGGAAACCAATTAAGGAATATTTGAGTCTGCAAGGTAGGTTTCGTAGATTAACAGAAAGCGACATCGAAAAAATCCAAAAGTGGATAAATGAAGACTGGAAGCGATATCATAAACTAGCATCAAACAGTGTATCTGAGTCGACATTATACTGAAAGATGCAAGCGTAGCAAACCTTACCACATAATCTACTTCACATAGCTATTTAACCATTAGTTGATGAAAAAGGGAGGTAGGATGTGTCAGAAGAAATATATAAATAGAGAAACCGGCAACGGAAAATATGGAAGAGAAAGAGCCGCAGCCCGCGTGGACTCAACAAACCAGTGAAAACACAGTTTTTATAGGTAGAAAACATGTGATGAACTACGTTGTTGCTTGTCTAACCTTCCTCAATTCTAGCAAAAAAGGTATTTTGAAGGTTAGGAGACGGACAATCAGCAGAACAGTTGATACAGTCGAATTGTTGAAACGCATCTTGGTGAAGGATCTACAACTAAAAAACATCTCTATATGTATAGAGCAGGTCGCAGGGAGAGAAAGCAAAACAAGAAATGTTTCAACGCTCGAACTGGATGTGGCTAAACCTTAGAAACCGTTTATATCCTGACTACCACATCAAAGATTCCAGACAATGAACCTTAATTTCATGTTGCTTCCTAAGGAACAACACAGATAATTATATAACGGTGTCTTTTTTAATGACTAATTTCCGAAGGTGAAACATGATGAGTGCATACCCAAAAATAATTGTTACTCCACCTGGTCCTAAAGCTAGAGAGCTTGTCATAAAAGATGAAAACTTCATATCACCTTCTTATGTGCGATTTTATCCACTTGTTGTGAAGTCTGGAAAAGGCTGTATAGTGAGAGATGTGGATGGAAATGAGTACATAGATTTCAACTCCGGTTTAGTTTGCCTTAATGTCGGTCATAACCATCCTAAAGTTATTGCAGCCATAAAAGATCAGTGTAACCGTTTCCTCCATTACTCCAACACAGACTTCTATTATGCGGAGGTTGTTGACCTCGCGGAAAAACTTGTCAAAATTACGCCGGGAAGCTTCGGCAAAAAAGTCTATTTTGGAAACAGTGGTGCCGAGTCAATTGAAGCGGCCATCAAACTCGCAAAATGGCACACCCGCAAACAATTATTTATAGGTTTCATCAGCGCCTTTCATGGACGCACAATTGGGGCCTTATCTTTCACGGCAAGCAAACCAACCCAAAGGCGATACTTCTCTCCGTTAATGCCAGGAGTCACCCATATACCCTATCCCTACTGCTACCGTTGCCCCTTCAAACAATCTTTTCCCGACTGCCACTACTGGTGCATAGATTTTATTGACGATTTTGTCTTCCAGAAATATGTACCTCCTGAGGAAGTTGCTGCAATACTCTTTGAGCCAATTCAAGGCGAAGGAGGATACGTTGTTCCTCCACCAGAATACTTTCAAAGGTTGAAAAAACTTGCGGACAAGTATGGAATACTGCTCATAGACGACGAGGTACAAGCCGGAATGGGCAGAACTGGAAAATGGTTCGCGATTGAAAATTGGAATGTTAAGCCAGACATTTTATGTAGCGCAAAAGCATTAGCCTCGGGACTACCATTGGGTGCAACCATTGCTAACGCGCAAGTTATAGATTGGGTTGGAGGCTCTCATGCAAGTACCTTCGGAGGCAACCCCCTATCCTGCGTCTCGGCAAATGCAGTCATAGATATCATAAAAGAAGAACGGCTTCTGGAAAATGCAACCAAGCTTGGAGCATATATTACGAAACGACTTGAAGAATTGAAAGAGCGAAGTGGAATTGTAGGTGATGTTCGGGGTAAAGGCTTGATGATAGGCATGGAAATCGTAGAAAAGAAGGAAACCAGGAAACCAGCACATGAGAAGGCTGAAGAAATCATGGTGTACTCATGGAAACGAGGAGTTGCGGTAATTACCTGTGGAGTCTCAACAATTAGAATTGTACCACCACTTAACATTACTAGCGAACTTGTTGATTCAGCATTAGAAATAATTGAAGATACTGTAAGAACGGTTGAAATGAGCGGTTGAAATAGAGGATTAAGCCTACAATATGTTTGCATGAAAATTCACAGACTGATAATAAACGGTTATGAAGAAATCGTAAGGCCTTGATCGAGCAAAACTACCATTCATGCATAATAGAAGAAACAGCAAAGAAGCAATAGAAGCATAAATGCAGACAACTATCTTATCAGCGTAGTTATCTTAAGCTACGGTATATACAAAGACCTGATAAACCGCCTAACTGCAGATTCAGATCATAAGCAAGGTGGAATTGCTAATGCTTTCATCACTGAATCCGAAGAAATATTAAGAAAGCAGTGGATCAAGATTTTATGCGTCTCAATTGAAGATTTCAATGCCATCAAAAAACTGTTCAAAGGATGTGACTATATCAAACATCACGGCATAATACACTTCAGCAAACACGTCAAAAAGGAAGTCTAACCATGCATTCTGCATGCAAGTGAGAAACATTGTGAGCTCCCAACAATTGGTTGATGGGCATAAGTCTGCAGCAGAATCTATCGGTTGTTTGAATCAACCACAAGATATGTGAATTGTTGTCCAAACATCTTGCTGTCCCACCGCAATTGCGCCATCGAGAGTAATTAGATTTGGATAGATTTTAGAAGTCTTGTGGTTTTGCTATTACTTCTCTTATTTTTAAGTTGAAGAACCTACTAGTGTTTGCGGGTTGTATACGAAGTACAGTGTCCGCACCTCTACCCGTTCCTGCTATGGCAATTACATCTCTGTCAACTGGAATTAAGCCTGCATCTGCAGCCATCAATATGATTTCTATGCATACTTTTGTTCCTTCTCCCATAAGCCTAAGTGTATTTGCGATTAATTCTAAGGGTTGGATTGTATCAAAGTCTTTGCGGATTGCTCGTTCCACACTGCTTAAGGCATGTGTACCTGTGAAAACACTTGCTCCATTTACTATTATTTCTCTTTTATACTCTTCTTTCAATTCGATTTTGCCGGGTTCGCGGAAACCAAAGTGATGTGTAACTATGATGACATTGTATCCTTTGAAGACTCTAGATGTCTTTGCTCCTGTTTCTCCCGTTGTTGAAGCAACTACTATGTCTCTTATACTTTCTTTCTCAACATACTCTTTCACAAATTTCAATAAACTGTCAGTATTCTGTTTGCCTGTATTCTTGAAATAGGCAGTTTTTCTTTCTACTAAGCTCATGAGTTGTCACCATTTCATGAAATTCTTTATTTTTGTTTGTTGATTTTTAAGGTTGTTATCGGTTAAGCGTCTTTTTTCCGAAAGGTTTTCTTTTCAATTCTGTATTGCATACTTCACATCTTTTAGATATATAATCTGCTAGATATCGTTTATAGCATGCAGGGCAATATCTTATCCATTTTAGGCGGAAGCGAATGCCGAGGGTCGCCAATGAAATGAATTCTAAGTCCATTTGGCTCGCAACATTTTGCATAGAATAATCATCTGTTGCAATTAACGGTGAATGACCTCGTGTCTTAAGTTGTAGAGCCAATGCTATGACTTGGATGTCAGCTTCAGAGAGGTAAAATGCATCTCCGAGGAATGTTGCTGATGCTCTTACCTTGTCCGCAAAAAACTTCTCTGGGAATTCAACTTTTAGCTTTCCACTTTCTATTGCTGTCTTGAACCTAATCTGGACCATAGAGGTTCCAGATATTTCTTCTTCAACCATTGGAACGATATACTGCTCCTCACTTATCGAGAATGGATCGAAACCAGCCACTATGGCTGATGTGTCCAAAACTATAGTTCTTTTGTTTGTCTTATTCGTTGCTTTTCCCTCCAAATCCTTCAAAAAGAAGTCTGTTTCTTAAACGATGATAGAAGTTTTCCCTAAACTTTATGAATGAAGTTTCATGTTTGGAACGTGTAACAGTCAAAGTTGAAAGCTTAGAACTTATGATTTCGCGGTGTTGTCCATCAATCACCACCATAGCTTTTCTTGGTCTAAGAATTTCGACTGTGAGGTTTGAATTTGCTGGAAAAACAATTGAGCGAAAAACGCTCAAAGCACATACAGGTGTCAGAACAAATGCATCTAAACTTGGGTCTAGAACAGGCCCTCCTGCTGAGAGTGAATAGCCAGTGGAGCCAGTTTGTGTAGCTATCATTAATCCGTCTGCTTGGCAATTGAGAACCAGTTCTTTATCCTTGATAATTCGAGTATACAATAGTTTTGCTGGCTCATCGGTTGTGATTAATACTTCATTCAAGGCGTTTGGAAGCTCTAAGCCATCTGCAGCGACCGAAAGTTTCATACAGTTCTCAAGGTTGAATTCTCCCTTCAAACATTTGTCAACAGCCTTAAAGGCTTGTTTTGGTTCCACTTCTGTGAGAAAACCGCGAACACCCATATTTATTGTGAGTATTGGTGGTTCCGGTTTGGGAATCAAAATGCATGTTCTTAAAATTGTCCCATCACCCCCAATCGTGATGATAAAGTCAGCTTTCATATGTTCTAGAGCCACACTTTTTTCTTTCATGTCCATTTTCTTGGCTAGTGTGTCTTCTACGTACACATCCAGCCCCTCTGTTTTCAGATGCTTGGCCAGATCTTCCACAAGTTTTTTTGCTCCCCAGTTGTCGAAACGAGCTACTAAACCGACGCTTTTGAACAACATCTTCCACTTTCCAACCACTAGCAACACCTTAATCTATATATGAGTGTTGTTTAAAATTGCTGTGGATAAAGCAACAAGAAGTTGGTGATAGTATGAGCAAACCAGCCAGTGTTGGAAGTCTACGTGAAGGCCGCTACATAGTTGTTGACGGTGAGCCATGCCGCATAGTTGACATAACTAAGTCGAAACCTGGAAAACACGGGTCAGCTAAAGCGAGAATTGTCGTCATAGGTATTTTTGATGGTGCTAAAAGAAGTTTCGTCAGGCCTGTGGATGCAAATGTGGAAGTGCCAATAATTGACAAGAGAAGCGGACAAGTATTCTCAGTGTTGCCATCTGGCGTTCAAATAATGGATTTAGAAACTTATGAGTATGTTGATGTGCCTTTTCCTGAAGACCAAGATTTGAAGGCAAAACTTGTTTCAGGCGTTGAAATTGAATACTGGCAGATATTGGGCAGGACAAAAATTGTTAGAACTAAATAGGATGAACAACTTGGTTTCGGGGTGATTCTCTTCCTTGATTTCTTCTTTCTTTTTTTAGGGCTACGCTCTTGTATAATTAGTCATCAAGAAATGTGGGCCTGCTCTGACAAGTGAAGTTTTGGTTGAAGAGAAGGAGAAATCCATTTGAATGTCTGTGCGAATTTTTGCGAATGGAACAGCACGTTGGGTGATATCATCTTGTCTCGAAGAAGAGGTTGAAAGATTGTTGAGTAATCTACAAAAACTCATAATACTAGTGACTTTCTGCAACGATAGAATACTTAGGATATCTAAACTTTAAATCCATATCTCCTCGAATACAGACGTCAATTGTCTTATTATTTATCTTCACTACTATCCATATACGTGACTGATATCTAAATAATAGAATTGAGGGCAAATTATTGAGAAAAGTCAGACAAATGAGATTGCATCCAAGAATTACTGTTGGCGAACTTGTTAAAGAAATGAACAGAGCTGGAGTTCTTGGCGCTGGAAAAGTTGGGAAAGCTGTTGAACTTGTTAATGAAATGTTTTCCAATCCAGATTACACCGTGTTCTTATCAATCGCTGGAGCGATGGTTCCGGCTGGTTTAAGAAGAGTCATTTCAGACCTTGTTGACAGAGAATTTGTCAATGTTATTGTCTCCACAGGAGCAAATGTTGTTCATGACATCATTGAGGCTTTAGGCTTTAGACATCAAATTGGAAGTTTCATGGCTAAGGATAAGAGGCTTAAACGTGAAGGTTTCGGAAGAATAGGCGACATTTACATTTCACATGAAGCTTTCCAAGAATTAGAGAAGTGGTTAAATGAAGTTTTGAAGAAAATTCCGGAGGAGAAAAGACAGAAAATTGCACCCTGTGAGATTCTATATGAAATCGGGACTAGAATAACCGACTCCGATTCTATATTAGCAAAAGCTGCAAAAAGAAAAGTTCCAGTAATCTGCCCGAATATTACCGACTCCATTGTTGGTTTTCAGATGTGGATTTTCAGTGAAGACCAGAAACTTACTTTGGACCCACTACTGGACACAGCGGAAATCACCAAAATGGTTTTCGACGCCAAAAAGACGGGTGTAATAATTCTTGGCGGTGGATGGCCAAAACATTACACATTATTTGCCAATACTTTTCGTGATGGTGCAGATTGTGCTGTGCAGATAACTATGGATCGTCCTGAACCAGGAGGCTTAAGCGGTGCTTCACTAGAAGAAGCTATCAGCTGGAGTAAGGTCAAGTCTAAGGGCAAAACTGTTACGGTTGTTTCTGATGCTACAATTGTCTTTCCATTAATTGTCGCTGCTGTTTTGGAGCGTAGTTAACTCCACCAATCCCAGTTGAGCTGCCTAAACCCCAAATAGAGTACTGAAAGTATAACCCCCCAACTTAGCGCTACACTTGCTGCTGCTAATATCACATTGCTTTCTTCCTGATAGATGTAAACATAGCTTGCCCAAGCGCTTATGCCACATAAGCCCACTAATAGGAGGATGAACATGGCAAGATGGATTGCGCGTTCCGCGGTCATGTCTTTCACCTGTTAAATTGTATTAAATGTTAGTGTAGCTTATTGTTAAGAGTTTTCATTCAAATTACGCTCGCTTATTCTACATCAGAGATAATAAACCTACCATAATGCATACAATCTTGACTCTTCACTTAGAATCGGACTTTATCTTTTTTAGAGGTTTTCCCCTTAGGTTTTCCTGTCCATTCATATTTGCAGACTCGACATTTTTTCAAATTCCCAATTATCGTAATCTTTTTACTCCCACACTTGGAACATCGTTCTTTTCTACCCATTATTCCACATCTCTTCAACCAGAGTTTCAACAATCAATATTGTTGTTGACTAATACATCATTTCAAGTTGTACTAAAGATTTAGGAAAGAAACTTCTTCGTGTGAAATTAAATAACTAGGATTTCAAATTCTAACGCTCTGCCCGTTTTTCTTACTCTTTTACCGAAGTAAGGATTTTTTAGTAGAATCAATAACGTTTTTACATCTTGCTCCGTCTTTAGTGTGGTTAGGAATTTTACCGTGAAAGATGTGCCTTTCTCAACCGTGCTTTCTACCGAATTTTCTCCTTGATATGCTTCAACGAAACGTTTACAAATAAATAAGCCGAAGTTCATACCTTTCGTTTCTGTTGTGAATAGTAGTGTCTGATTTTTTTCTGAAGACATTTGTCATATTTGTTCCAGTGTCAGCAAAGGAGATTTCTATCTTGCGGTTTGTCTACATGCTTTTGATTATCAATATTCCGCCTTTGGGCATAGCGTCCACTGTGTTTTTGATGGTGTTGACAAGGGATCTTTCCCTTTTTTCTATATACACCTTCATTTTTGGTTTGTTCAAGGTTAAATCTAATATGTTGATGTTCCCTGCGCACGCTTGGTAGGATTCAGATTTTGATTGAGAAAAAGCGGGCAAAATAAAATCTTCTGAAAATCTTTTAGAATGTGATAAATATATGCCCTAAATGCCTACACATATTTAAAGGCGTAATTGCTTTAAAATCTGGATGAAACCATGGCTTTAGAACACTTAGGCTCTTCACTTTACAAAGCCTTGAGAAAGATTTTCAAAGCTTCCATTATTGATGAAGGTATTGTTAAAGAACTTGCTCGGGACATACAGAGAGCCCTACTTCAGGCGGATGTTAATGTCAAACTTGTGCTCAATATTTCTAAGCGAATAGAAGATAGAGCGCTAAAAGAAAAAGTTCCTCCAGGTATTTCAAGACGTGAACATGTAGTGAAGGTTGTTTACGAAGAGCTGACACAATTTCTAGGAGAAAAACCAGCCCCAATAAAGATAGATCCCGGAAGAAAAAAGGTGACAATGCTTGTTGGCATCCAAGGATCTGGAAAAACAACAGCCGCTGCTAAACTTGCAAGATACTTTCAAAAAAGGGGGTTGAAACCTGCTTTAATCTGTGCAGACACATACCGCCCCGGTGCTTATGCGCAACTCCAACAACTCGCAAACAGAATAAATATACCTTTTTATGGAGACTTGAAGGTCAAAAACGCTGTCAAAATAGCATATGAAGGTTTGAAGCACTTCAGTGACAGGGACATGATAATCATTGATACAGCCGGCCGCCATAAAGAGGAGCAAGAACTAATTAGAGAGATGAAGATGCTTGAGAAAAAAATAAAACCCACTGAGATAATGCTAGTGATTGACGGAACGATCGGTCAACAAGTAATGGCTCAAGCAAAAGCTTTCAATGGAGCAACCCCTATAGGATCAATCCTCGTAACGAAACTAGACGGATCAGCTCGAGGAGGAGGTGCCCTTTCAGCAGTTGCAGCCACAGGTGCACCTATAAAATTCATCAGCACAGGCGAAAAAATACAAGATATAGAATCTTTCATCCCTTCTCGTTTTGTAGCCAGACTGTTAGGAATGGGTGACTTGGAAACTCTACTTGAGAAGGTACATGAAGCAGAGATAAAGGTTCCAGAAAAGAAGGCGAGAGCTATCCTAAGCGGAAAGTTCACACTAACAGACATGTATGAACAATTTGAAGCCGTGAAAGGGATGGGTACATTCCGTAAGCTTTTGAAGATGATTCCGGGTATGTCGTATGATGTACCAGAAGAGATGCTAGGGATGGCTGAAGACCGTTTAGAGACGTGGCGAGTAATAATTCAGTCCATGACACCGAAGGAAAGGGAAAACCCGAAAATTTTCAATGCTTCGAGAACAAGACGCGTGGCAAGAGGATCCGGAACAAGCAAAAAAGAAGTGAAAGAACTTCTAAGACAATACTTAATGATGCGTCGAATGTTGAAGACTCTAAGGAGAAAAAAGAAAATCCCCTTTTTTAGGAAGGGATTGCCACTGGATTTTAAATAATCATGCGTGAGTATGAAAAGGTAATAATCTCATGAATATTTTGGAAAACGCTTTTGAGATGCTTGAAGAGTATCCTTTATGTGATCACTGTTTGGGGAGACAATTCGCACTACTTGGGCATGGCATGGAAAACTATGAAAGAGGAAGGGCGATAAAAACGATTTTAGCGTTGGAAGCTCATGCACTTGTGCTTTCCAAAGACAAAGAAGGCACTAAAGTTCTTGAAATTCTTTCGGCAAATGGGCTCTTTGAGAAAGCTGAACAAATACTATATATGCTCAAAAAATATGTGGCGAGGACTCGTATTCCGCAAACTTGTTTTCTATGTGAAGGTAAATTTGAAATTGTTGATGAAATTGCAGAAAAAGCGGTAGAGAAGCTTAAGGACTATGAATACACCGATTTCTTGGTCGGTATCCACCTTCCTCTTTTGATTGAAGAACGCGAAGATGAGTTCAAAGCCGAATTCGAAATATGTCATGGCGAGAACATGCGAAACGAGTTTGGACGAACAATAGGAAAAAAAATTGCCGAATATACTGGAAAAACCGTGGAATTCAATAACCCTGAAATGGTTGTTCTTGTTGATCCATTAACGGAAGAAATACAGCTTCAAATAAACCCGCTCTACATAGCTGGGCATTACAGAAAACTGGTTAGAGGTATACCACAATCGAAATGGCTATGTTCTGATTGCATGGGAGAAGGATGCGAAAAATGCAACTTGACTGGAAAAATGTATAAAGAATCCGTAGCAGAAATAGTTGAAAAGCCTTTTCTAGACGCCACAGATGGTGTTAGAACATCATTTCATGCTTCAGGAAGAGAAGATGTTGATGCTCGCATGCTTGGTGAGGGCAGACCTTTCGTAATAGAAATTAAAAAACCAAAGAAGCGGTTCTTAAACCTTGAAAAAATCAAAGATACTGTAAATGCCTATGCTGAGGGAAAAGTTGAGATTTCAAAACTGCGGTTTGCAGACAAAGATGTTGTTAGAAAAGTGAAAAAAGCAGAGTCTGCGGAAAAGGAATATCGTGTTATTATGGAATTCAAAAATAAAATTACGGCAGGAGATCTGAATTTTCTTATGGAGAAGCTAACAAACATTATGGTGAAACAGAGAACTCCAATGCGTGTCCTACATAGACGGGCAGATTTAACACGAGAAAAGTACATATACGAGGTTAAGGTAAAGAAATTATCGCTCAAAAAAGCTGAAATGAAAATACACTGTCAAGGGGGACTATATGTGAAGGAATTAGTGACTGGTGATGGTGGGAGAACCGCACCCAGCATCTCTGAAATCCTCGAAAACGAAGCGGAGCCTACAGAGCTTGACGTTTTAAATGTAATCATGAAGGAGTAAGATGTAGGAAAAATGCCTAAATCCAAGGGATTTCGCGCAAGAACGCGTCGTATTCTGAAAAAAAAACCAAGAGAAAAGGGTAAAATAGGCCTAAGCAAACTGCTTTACAATTATCAGTCTGGAAGCTGTGTGGTCATTAAAACAGAACCAAGCATCCATAAAGGCATGCCCCATAAGCGTTATCACGGCAAGGTCGGTACGATAATTGAAAAGCGTGGAAGAAGTTACGTTGTAAGTGTTAAACAAGGGAAAGCAATCAAAGAGATTTTTGTTAGACCTGAACATTTAGAACCTTATAAAAGTTGATTAGAATGTCCAACAAGCCAATAGCGGAACAGAATCTCACCATTCCACAAGTGAAGAAATTGCTGGAATCTTTAGGGGAAGAGAATCTAGACCAGTTTCAACGTCGCACATTGGATTTCACATCTAAATTTTCCAAAGTGAAAGCTGAAACGGCTGAAAAACTAGTGAAAAAACTTGTGCAAGAATTCGGTTTAGAGATGGGAGAAGCTGTTCAAATTGTTAACTGTATGCCAAAAAGCATTGAAGAGGTAAAAATTTTTCTTGCTGGTGGACGCAAAATTGTTGAAACCTCAAAACTGGAAGACATAGTCAAGCTTCTAGATGAGCTTAGAAAATCGAAATAAGAACTTACTTATTATTTTAAAAATAATAGCCGAAAGCAAAGGCGAATACAATGGAGAAGCGATACGAAGAGCGCGCTTATGTTCTAGACTTCCTGCCGCATGGTCGTCCCGGAACACATCCCACTGGGAGGGCTGGTTACAGAGCGGGAGCTCTCGTTCAACTTGTCGGTGAGGAATTCTTCACACTTCTGGAAGCTTTAGTCAAGGAGGGTGTGGTGCTCAAGCCTCATGAGCGTGTCTATGTTGGTAAGGAGACTCGGAATGAAATCACCTATATCATCGGGCGAATACGCTATGATGATTTGACTTCTACTGCAAAGATGGAACTTCCCACGGGTCTTGGCAAGATAGTGCTTACTCATGAAAAAAGATTTGTCAATTTTTTCAATACAGCACAAGCATTAACACCGCGAATGCACTCTCTTGAGTTGATTCCAGGAATAGGTAAAAAGTACATGTGGCAAGTTATCAACGAGCGTGAAAAGAAAGCCTTCGAAAATTTCAAGGATTTGCAAAGACGCACAGAACTGCCTAGTCCAATTAAGCTTATAACCAAGAGAATCTTGGAGGAGTTAGCTGGCGAAAGCAAATATCGAATATTCACAAGGTCTCACTAAGTAATATTCAATTGGTTAATGATTTCTATGAGTCTTATGGAAAAAACGAAGTTCTTACTTCGACGGTATCGAATTTTTCCGAAGAAACATTTAGGACAGAACTTTATTGTTGAACCTTCAATTTTTCAGTTCATAACGGGTTATGGATCACTAAGCCAGAACGATGTAGTGATAGATATCGGTGCTGGTTTAGGCTTCTTAACTCGCTTTCTCGCTGGTAAATGCAAACATGTTTTGTCTGTTGAATCAGATTCAAGACTTGTAAGGATCTTACGTGAACAGCTTAAGGATTTACCTAACATTACAATAGTTGAGGGCGATATACTCAAAGTGCGATTATCACCATTCGACAAAGTTGTCTCAGCTCCACCTTACTACATTTCTTCGCCCTTGCTTCTTTGGCTTTTCAACAAAAATTTCGAGTGCGCAGTCCTAATCTTTCAGAAAGAATTTGCGAACCGCCTTGTAGCTCCTATTGGAAGTAAAGACTACGGATGGTTAACGGTTACTACATATTATCACGCTGAAGTTGAACTTTTGAACGAAGTTGCCAGAACGATGTTTTATCCTCAGCCCGAGGTGAATTCAATTGTTGTACGCTTAACACCGAGAAAGCCGCCGCCTTTTATCTTGAAAAATAGAGCGTTATTCGAACAACTTGTTCAAGCACTCTTCACACAGCGTAATAGAAAGGTAAGAAACGGTGTTCTACCATTTATAAAACGTATGGATGTTACAACCACGGAAAATGCTGCTAAGCTGGTTGATTTACTTCCATTCCATGACAAACGAATCAGGGAATTAACACCTGAAAATTTCGGAGCTTTAGCAAATGCCCTTGCCAAGTAAAAAAGTGTTTTTTAGAGACTACATCTTTTATGTTTTTGAATCTGTCTATGAACCAGCAGAAGATTCGTTTCTTTTTGCTGAGAATCTAACAGTCAAAAGAGGCGAAGTCGTCTTTGATGTCGGTGTTGGATGCGGAATATTGGGTATTGTTGCAGCAGACAAAGCCGCGGAAGTTATTGCAGTTGACATTAACCCCCATGCTGTTAGATGCGCGAAGGAGAATGCAAAGCTGAATGGAGTCGCGGACAAGATGATGTTCATGCAAAGCAACTTGTTCACACCTATAAAGATAAAGACAGGAGAGAAGTTTGATTTAATTTTGTTCAATGCTCCCTACTTACCTTCAGAAAATTCTGAAGATGAATCATGGCTCAGACACGCTTGGACCGGCGGAATTACTGGAAGACAGGTTATTGACCAGTTCATTTTCGAAGCACCAAAATACCTCAAAATGAACGGATGCATACTCCTGATGCAATCCACATTATCTAACATCAACAAAACTCTGCAAGGATTTGAGAAAAACAGACTAGAAACTAGTATCATCGCAAAACGCGCCTTACCATTTTTTGAGAAACTGGTGCTTATTAAAGCAAAATGCTCCAATTTGTAGAGCGTACGACATCGAAGAAGCTAAGAAGCTTGCATAATTAGGCTTCAGTTACGTGCGTGATGTTGAAGGTGCTAAACTGTTCAAAAAATGGAAGTAGCCCGCCTCAAAACTTATGTTATATGGGAAAAACTTCTGTTAAAAAACTATATAATGTCAATTATCAATAATAGCAGAAAGTATTGGAGGTTCTAGTGAATGGGTGTCTTAGGTAAAGATAAGCTGAGGGGGCTAATTGAAAAGTATAGATGCATATATCCATATGACTATAATTTGCTTGATGGAGACAGCTACATCTTAACAGTCAAAGAAGAAACGACTTTTCACTACTTAGAACACAAAAACCTCATATCCTACGAAATAGTTTTCACTCCACCCAATTACGTGGCTCATCTGACAGCCAAAAGCAAGTACGGACGGATGGGATTATCCTTCTTGAATGCTGCAAAGGTTCATAGCGGTTTTATTGGAAGACTTGCTCTAGAGCTAGTGAACTTAAATAATGATCGCGCTCCAATCACAATCAAACGTGGAGATCCTTTTATGCATATAGAGTTTATTACAAGGGAAGGAGAATCATCTCCTTACATTGGAAAGTATCAATTTCAATACTTAAGTGATGAAGAACTAGAAATATATGTTCCCATTCTAAAGAAGGTTTTTCTAGACTATGATGCACTCGCTAAAATATGGTTTAGAAACAAACGGCTGCCACCATAACAAAGTTGAATTATTACTGTGATTTTTAAAATTGATTTATGATTCATAATCTTAATCAGAAGGTTTTATCACCAAATCGTTTAATTTAAATAATATCGCAGTTATGGTATGCTGAAGGGAACAATTATGCGTGCACGCAATTATAGAGAAGTTAAGGGGCAGCCTTACACGAGAAAGAAATTCGTTAAAGGCTTTCCACCTCCGAAAATAACCAAGTTCACTATGGGTGATACTAAATCGGATTTTGAATATGAGGCAAGACTCTTAGCTCTGAAAAAGGCTCAAATACGCCATAACGCTTTAGAAGCAGCACGTATAGCTGCAAACCGTTGTTTATCAAAAGAACTTTCGAACGATTACTGTTTGTGTATTCTTCCTTATCCGCATGTTATCCTTAGAGAAAACAAGATGATTTTTGGTGCACATGCTGATCGCCTTCAGGATGGTATGAAGAAATCCTTTGGGAAACCTATAGGAACGGCGGCACGTGTAAAACGCAACCAAACGATTGTGAAAGTCAGCGTGAATGCGGATGGTATTGAAACCGCTAAAGAAGCTCTGAAACGAGGAAGTGCTAAGCTTCCAATTCCCTGCAGAATCTTGATTGAGAAAGCATAAACTGTGGAAGAAGTGAAAACTCTATGAATGAGATGAAGAGAGAGTTGATAATATGGTTTGAAAACCTAAGAAAAACAGATATTCCTTCTGTTGGAGGCAAAAACGCTAATTTAGGTGAAATGATGAATGCTGGAATACCCATTCCACCAGGCTTCGCCTTGACAGCTTACTCCTACAAGAAGTTTATCGAGGAAACTGACATATCCGAGAAGATTTATACGATTATTAGAGAAACTGTAACCGATCCAAATGATTTAAAGCAGTATGAATTGGCATCTAAGAAAATCCGCGAACTTATAGAATCAACACCCATGCCTAAGAATATTGAAGACGCCATCAGGTCTGCCTATGTAGAGTTGAATAAAAGATTAAATGTAAATGATGGTCCTGTTGCCGTGCGATCAAGTGCGACTGCTGAGGACTTGCCCGATGCATCTTTTGCAGGACAGCAGGAGACTTATCTAAATGTGAATGGAGAAGATGAACTTCTAGAGAAAACTGTGAAATGTTGGTCAAGCCTCTTCACGCCGCGAGCAATTTTTTACCGTACTGAGAAGAATTTTACTCATGAAGATGTTTTCATAAGTGTTGGAGTTCAGAAGATGGTTAATGCCCGAGCCGCAGGCGTAATGTTTACAATACATCCTGTGACTGGGGAACCTAACCAGATTGTCATTGAAGGTAATTACGGGTTGGGCGAATCTGTTGTTTCCGGTGCTGTTACTCCGGATGAATTCACTGTTGACAAAACTACGCTAAACATAGTCAAGAAACGTATATCTCAAAAAACATTGCAATATACCTGCGACCTAAAAACTGGCAAAACAATTCATGTGGATGTACCATCCGAAAAACAAGGGCAGCCATGTCTTAGTGATGAGGAAATTGTTGAACTTGCAGAAATGGCAAAACGTATAGAACAACACTATGGCAAAGCTCAAGACATTGAATGGGTTATTGAAAAGGGTGCACCATTTCCCGGCAACATCTTAATAGTGCAATCGAGACCCGAAACAGTTTGGACTGCAAAAACTGCGCAAGTACCCGAGAAGGCTGAAGCTGAGAAAATTAAAAGAATTGAAACCCTAAAGGTTGTTGTCAAGGGAAATCCAGCGGGAAAGAGAAGCTATAGTTCAGGCATAGCAAGAATTGCTTTAAATCCTGAAGAAGCTGCTAAGGTTATGCGAAAAGGTGACATCCTCGTCACAGAAATGACCAATCCAGATTACGTACCATTCATGAAGCTTGCATGCGCCATAGTCACAGATAAGGGGGGAGTAACAAGCCATGCAGCAATTGTAAGCAGAGAACTTGGCATACCCTGCCTTGTAGGAACTGGCAACGCTACGAAACTCATGGTTAACGGTAAAGAATATACTATAGACTCAAAAAATGGTGTCGTTTACGAAGGTGCACTGCCAAGTTTGAAAGAACAGTATTCCTCCCAAACACAAATGACACTGTCAACAAGCGCCATAGGCTTATCAACTCAAATGCTGCCTGTGACAGCAACAAAAATATACATGAACTTAGGCATTCCGGACAAAATCGATGATTACAGAGACTTGCCTTTCGAAGGCATAGGACTGATGAGGATTGAATTTATCCTAGCCAGCTACATAGGCGAGCATCCATTATATCTTATAGAAAAGGGTCAAGGCCAAAAATTCGTAGATGAACTAGCAAAAGGAATCGCGAAAGTCGCGAGATCAATACAGCCACGCCCAGTTGTTGTACGCTTCAGCGATTTCAAAACCAACGAGTATCGAGAGTTAAAAGGTGGCGAAAAATATGAAATTGTTGAGTCTAATCCTATGCTTGGATGGAGAGGATGTAGCCGTTACATAAGTTCATGGTACGAGAAAGCTTTCAGGCTTGAATGCGAAGCAGTTAAGAAATGCCGTGAGGAATGGCGTCTCAAAAACATTTGGGTCATGCTTCCTGTTGTGCGCACTTTGTGGGAAGCTGAGAAATGTCTCGAGATAATGCATGAAAAAAAATTGGAAAAATCGAGGGACTTCAAAATCTGGTTTATGGCTGAAACACCATCAATAGCCATACTTGCAGACAAATTCTCGCACCTATGCGACGGCTTCTCTATAGGCTCAAACGATATGACCCAAGGAATACTTATGATCGACAGAGACTCTGAACGCCTAGAACAAATGGGATATTTCGATGAACGAGAACCAGCAATAAAAAGAATAATCGCACATCTGATTAAGGTGGCCCACGAACAGGGATGCACCGTTTCCATATGTGGAGAAGGTCCATCAAACCTACCCGATTTCGCAGAATTCTTGGTGAGAGCTGGGATAGACAGCATTTCAGTGAATGCGGACGCAGTTATACAAACTAAGAAACTTGTTGCAAGCATAGAACAGAAAATGATCCTTGAGAAACTTGCTGAAATAGACAAAGAGATTTCCGAACGTTCAAAGCAAAAAGCGAAACATGACTGGGAATGGACACCTCGATGGGATGAAACTACAAAATAGGCACTACCTTTAATTTCTCCTAGAGCTTTCCCCTAACATTTTTGAGTGTGTTTACATGAAAAATTTCGATTTTGAGGAAGAAAGAATAAGACAAGAAATAAAAAAGCTTGAAGCAAAAAGCGTTCTAATCCAGCTTCCTGAAGGTCTAAAGCCTCATGGACCCCGATTAGCCAGAGTTGTGGAACAAACTGGTGCTTTGCCTATAGTTTCTGCCGACCCATGTTATGGTGCATGCGACGTGGCAACAGTTGATGCTGAAAGCTTAGGTGTAGACCTGATAATCCATTATGGGCATTCAAGACAGCTGAAATACGAACGAGTACCTACAATATATGTTGAGGCTAGATCAACCATAAAAGTAGATGATGTTATTGAGAAAGCCTTACCTCTAATGGAAAAATGGCATAAAATTGGTTTGGCCACAACGGTTCAGCACGTGCAAACACTGGACAATGCCAAAGAAATCCTGCTTTATGCTGGAAAAACTGTTGTCATCGGTGACACTGGAAAAATGAGTTATCCCGGACAAGTGATTGGATGCGATTATAGCAACGCTGAATCAATAGGGAATGATGTTGAAGCCTTTCTTTTCGTTGGCGGTGGGCGTTTTCACGCTTTGGGCGTAGCCCTTTCATTGTTGAAGCCAGTGATAGTTGCTGACCCGTACGAAAAAAAGGTTTACTCAGTTGATGAAGAGGCTGGCATGGTCCTAAAACAACGATGGGCAAGCATAGAAAAGGCTAAAGAAGCAAAAACCTTTGCAGTCTTAGTTGGATTGAAACTAGGTCAAAAAAGACTTGAAGAAGCGTTAAGCATAAAGGAAAAACTTGAAAAAAACGGAAAAACTGCCTATCTTTTTGCTATCAGTGATGTCACTCCACAAGCATTAATGAACTTTCCAACAGTGGACGCCTATGTGAACACGGCTTGCCCAAGGTTGTCACTGGATGACGCTCCAAGATTTCAGAGACCGATAATCACAATGAATGAAGCACTTGTCGTTGTTGGCGAACTATCTTGGGAAAAATTATGCAGAGAAGGCTTATTCAAAAGCGAAACTTAGAAGTACTGCTCTCGCAAATTGAGCCGCATCCATCACCAAAACCGTATCTCGAGCAGTACACAATTCCATTAGATCTTGCAGCAAGAATACTCTACATTGCGGCATATACATACAATGATATTATTGACAGGATGGTTTTGGATCTAGGCTGTGGTACTGGAAGACTGGCTTTGGGAGCAGCTTTTCTCGGTGCTAAACAAGTTGTAGGTGTAGATATAGACAAGATTGCGGTGAGAGTAGCTTCAGAAAATTCGGAGAAATTTGGTTTAAAAAACAAAGTACAATGGATTGCGACAGATATACATGTTGTACACGGGAAATTTGATACGATTTTGCAGAATCCACCATTTGGCGTACAAAGGCATGGAGCCGATCGTAAGTTTTTAGAAAAAGCTTTAGAAACTGGGAAAACCGTATACTCACTTCATAAATGTCCACACAAAGACAAAACGTTAATTAGAAAATTGAAGGCCAGTGGAACCTACACTGTACCCGTACGTCCCTCCAACTTCATTCGAAACCTGATTCGAAAACATAATGGAAGAATTAAAGCGGTCTATGCCATGTTGATGACGATCCCACATATGTTCAATTTCCATAAAAAGCGAAAACATGAATTCGTTGTCGATTTATATATCATTGAGAGAAAGTAAAGAATCTGTGGCGGAAAACCTCATTTGTTTAAGTACTTCCTGAAGGAACAAAACTATGGTCATTCATGCTCAGAAAATCAAAAGATTTATTGAGAAGCACCGAGAGTACAGATATATCTATCATGTAAATATTACATTGACAATCTGCAAATCATAGACTTGTATATTAAGGAGATTTAAATGAATTCGAAGTTATCCGAAAAGAAAAGTGGACAATTCGTTTTACCGGGTGAACAATTAGGTGTAATTGAGGAATTCATTCCGGATGTTGGAACATACGTTAAAGAGGGAGCGATCTACTCCAAAATTGTTGGCCGTTCCTTACTCGACTTCTTGAATAAACGGGTTTCAGTATATCCGCTAGTTCGTGGTGTCAAGGTTCCGGAAATTGATAGCATAGTGTTAGGACAAGTTACACGCGTTCAGAGACAAAACGCTTTTGTGCGTATATACAGAATAGATAAAAATCAGCTTGGCGGATTTTTCACCTGCCTTTTGCATATTTCTGATGTGCGGTCAACATATGTTGACTCGATGTTTAATGTCTGCAAACCTGTCGATATTATTAGGGCAAAAGTGGTAAGCGGGAGAAACGGAATCTACCATCTAGCAATCAAGGATAAAGAATTGGGAGTAGTTTTCGCTTTTTGTTCACAATGCGGTCACATGCTGGAACGAAGACAATATAAACTGCACTGTCCTAGATGTGGGAAAATTGAAAGACGAAAAACAGCCTTAGATTATGGAAAGGAAGGAGTAGCATAGAAGGAGATACTGAATGAGAGTTAAAATATTAAAAAAAACTCCAAATGAACTCAAACTGGAAGTTGAAGGTAGTGAACACACCTTCTGCAATCTGCTGCAAAAAAGACTTTTGGAAGGTGAAAACGTGGATTTGGCAGGTTATGACATACCACATCCTTTGGTTTCCAACTCAATACTCTCCGTTCGCACAAAAGGCAATGCAAAGCCCGAAGAAGCTCTCCGAAAAGCCGTAAAAAGAACTCTAAAGCTAAACAAAGATTTTAGGAAAGAACTTGAAAGAGTTCTCAAAATTTGATCCTGCCCTTTATGATGAGAAGTAATTGACAAAGTCCATTAGCAAGAACTTCACTTTTCTCAAGTATCACAACAGTTTCTTCCAACGTGACATAACGATGAAGCCAAGCATAAACAACCAAGGCTTCCACCGCATCCGACAGCATATGCCGAGTTATTCTTGATGGCATGTACTCTCTTAATCCTGCCTTCCTAAGTGCTTCTGCAAGTACTTCTCCCTTAACTCTTACACCTGAAGGCTGCCTCCTCTTGTTAGATAAAGCTAGCGAATAAACAAAGTTTATGTATGCATCTCCAAGAGATGCAAGCTTATGATCTGTCAAAACATCAACCAACCTCCTGTGATTCTTCAAGAAACGAAATGCTTTGTCATTTCCTTTCAAAGCTGGATTCCTCCGCATTACTATTATCCACTCGCTAAGCTTATTATCTCCCTCTTTTCCTATTGAAGTTGAATCATTGAGGAATAATTTTGGTTTACAAAAGATTTCGTGTGATCAAACCTGAAATCCGCGTTCTAGGTGTTGATGACGGAGTCTTTACTTCTCATGAGAAGGGCTTAGTGCTTGTTGTTGGAGCTGTCGTTCGAGGCGGATACTGGCTTGATGGTGTAATGCACACAGAGATTGAAGTAGATGGATTTGACGCTACAGAGAAAATAACATCAATGATAACTAACTCGCCACATTATAAACAGTTGAGAGTAATAATGCTTAATGGAGTGACCTTTGCAGGTTTTAATATTGTAAACATTCAGAAACTGAATAAAAAAATAAAGCTGCCTGTCATCGCAGTCATACGTCAAAAACCAAACTTGACCAAAATCCAAGAAGCATTGAAAAACTTACCAGAAGGTGAAAAACGTTGGCAGGTTATTCAAAACGCAGGAGAATTAATCAAAGTAGTTACCCGAAACAAAAAAGAAAAAATATATGCACAACTGTCAGGAATCTTGGAAGAAGACGCAAGAAAAATTTTGCAACTGACCTCTACTCGTAGTGGTATACCGGAGGCGCTACGCGTAGCTCACCTCATTGCCTCAGGAGTCAGCAAAACTTGACTCCAATCTTTACTACATAAGAAAAGGTTTAAAAGGAACAATGTCAACGGAAAACAAACGGACAACGGAGTGAACAATAATGGAATTTTGTCCTAAATGTGACTCCCGTCTTGTGCTACGGAAGGAAAAAACTGGCAAGAAAACATCCTTGATTCTTGTTTGTCCAAAATGTGGCTACAGTAAGCAACCAGTAGTCAGCAAAATCGCACAAAAGATTTCGAAGGTTATACCGCCTGATCCACAGAAATTCGTAGCAGTAATAGGCAAAAAAGAGCAAAAGCTAAGAACACTACCCACAGTCAGAATTGAATGTCCCAGATGCGGAAACAATCTGGCATATGTTTGGCAAGTACAGACAAGAGGAGCCGACGAATCATCAACACAATTTTTCCGATGTACAAAGTGTGAATATACGTTCAGAGAATACAGCTAGACTTTCTTCGCTGTCACAATAAATAAATATGTATTAGATGAAGTAGTAGCTATATCCTAGAAGTTCTACTCAACAAAGAAATTTATTGATAAGCCTTTCTAATTTTACAGTCTAAAGCTCTGTGTTTGGTAGTTTGAGGTAGCCTCAGCATCTACCATTGAAGGGATTAAGAGAATTATTATCGCATCATTCAATTGTCTCATAGAGATGAGAGATACAATCTTCAGAAAACCTAAGATTTGGTGTATGCACACAGAGTTTATAGGAAAAAGTCATTTATAGCAACGATATATATTATCAAAAGGTGGAATATCATGTTTAAGCTGAGAATAACTGACGCCAAACTCTTAAGAGACATGGCTTCAGCCATATCGATACTTGTGGATGAAGCAACTTTCAGAATTAATCCTGAAACCTTAAAATTGCGGGCAATGGACCCATCACGCGTTGCCATGGTTGACTTCGAATGGCCGAAAACAATTTTTGAAGAGTACACCTGCACAGAACCGACAAAAATGTGCATAAACATAAGTGAATTATTGAAACTCATCAAGAGAGCAGGCAAAAACGAAGTTGTTGAGCTTTCTCTTGATGAAAAGACTGCTCGTCTAAATTTAAAGATAACTGGAAAATATACACGAAACTTCACTATGCCAACACTTGAAGTCGCTGAAGAGGAGGTGCCAATGCCCAAAGTCTCCTTTAACGTCAGAGCTAAAGCTACTACAGAAGGTTTACATCAAGCAATTGAGGATGCTCAGCTTGTAAGCGATCATGTCCGTATCGAAGCATATCCTGAAAAACTAATCCTCAACGCGTCAGGAGACCTTATGGGTGCAACAATAGAACTTCAAAAAGGAAGCGACACTCTTCTGGATTTAGAAACTAAGGAACCTTCCAAAGCAACCTTCAGTTTAAGTTATCTTTTGGAAATTATAAAAGCAGCATCCGCAACATCCGAGATTGCCACACTTGATTTTTCATCAGACATGCCTATAAAGTTAGATTTCCAGCAGACCAAAGAAGGAAAATTAACCTATTATCTAGCACCTAGAATAGAAACAGAATGAATGTGAAAAAACGAATGGGGCTTACAGCAGTTAAATTCGCCAAAAATGACATAGCAAAGTACCCATTTCTAAAAGCAGCAACAAAATACATGAAAATACCAGATTTGAAAATCGAAGACTTGGCAAATCACGGGTTAGGAGAAATTCTTAGCCGCGCTGAAGAAAGAGTGGAAGAAGCAATCTTATACGCCAGAGTTAGTCGAAAACTGAAAAGAGAAGACATAGAAATTTCATCATATCCCGTTGCAATAATTTTAGCAACCGCAACCGGAAACTCCTTCATCAAGAAAAGATATGCGTTAGCAGAAGCAAAGCAAGCTTATGAAGATCTAAAAGTTGAACCCAGAACAAAGATTCTCAAATTCGCAAAAAATTTTAGATGGAGGCTCATGCTGAATGGAGATTTTGAGATTCCTTTCGAATTTATGCTGAGTTTTACCGACTACCTGAGAAATACAACACATTTACGAGGGAAAAAATGGAAGCTTGTCAATCGTCTGTTATCAGGTGGAAATGTCTATTTGACAAGAAACGAAATAGCGAGATTGTTGAGCGAAGCAATCCGCAAACATATAGAAAAACGATTAGAACTAACAGAAACACCCAGATTTCCGCCTAAAATAACGGAAATAGCTGAAAAAATCAAGAAACTATCCGTAGAAAAAATAGGAAAAACTGAAATGGAAGGTTTCCCCAGAACCATCATGCAAACAGCTTTTCCACCTTGCATAAAAACCCTATACCAAAAGATTTCAGCTGGGCATCATCTCTCACACATAGGAAGATTCACACTAACCTCCTTTCTCATAAACATAAGAATGCCAACAGAAAACGTGATTGAACTGTTCAAGAGTTTCTCAGATTACGCCGAGAGAATGACACGCTACCAAGTTGAACACATTGCAGGAGAGAGAGGTTCGAGGACACATTATATTCCACCTAAATGTGAAACACTGAAAACCCATGGGGTCTGTTCCAATCCTGACGAGCTATGTCAAAGGACATATCACCCTCTTGTCTACTACCGCAGAAAGATAAAACAGGGATAAATCTAAAGTAAAGGAGAATGAAAAGCTAATTCATTTGAGGAAAAGTTATTTATATAATTCGCATTGAACTAAATAAAACCTAACAAGCCTAAATGTGATTACCAGCTTACATTCAGAGGCACTACAAATGCAGAAGAGTGAAAACCACAAAAGTTCGAATTCCCGAGGTGTCATAAGCGTGATTATTCCATCTCTTAATGAGGAAAATGGAATTGATAAGACAATCAATGAAATCCCTAGGGAAGAACTGGAGAAGATGGGTTACACGTGTGAAATACTGGTTGTTGACGGTGGTTCAAAAGATCATACGCGAGAAAATGCACGCGAGAGTGGGGCGCGAGTTATAGTTGAATTCCGCCCAGGGTATGGAATTGCTTACAAGACTGGTTTCGCTCACGCCCGTGGGAATATTATAGTGGCTTTGGATGGTGATTTCTCCTATCCTGCATTTCTGATTCCTAGATTGGTTGAACTATTAGAGGAGGAAAAGCTTGATTTTATCTCTACAAACAGAATGAAAGATTTTACTAATGGAAGTTTTTCCCTTTTTCACCTTCTCGGAAACAAGGTGCTTACGTATCTTGTTAACTTCTTATTTAAGGTTGATATACAGGATTCGCAGTCAGGAATGTGGGTATTTAGAAAGACTGTACTCGGCAGAGTAAATTTGCTTGCCAACGGTATGCCGTTTTCTGAGGAAATAAAGATATTGGCTTTTAAGCTTTTGAAATCAAAAGAAATTTCGATACCGTACAGAAAGAGAACGGGGGAAAAAAAGTTGCACACGTTGATTGATGGTGCCAAAAATCTAGCTTATTTGTTTAACCTAAGGTTTTCTCTTACTAGTGTCGCTAGAAGGCTAAACCTATCAGAACAACCACTATAGAGGATGTCGATTTTGAAACTAGCGATAATTACCGAACTATTTCATCCACATGTTGGTGGCCAAGAAATACGTTACTTTGATTTCTGTCAGGAACTTGTGGAGCAGGGGCATGAAGTAAAAATCTTCACTGTCCGGTATAATCAAAGGTTACCTTCAACCGAAAAATTAGGTCAGATCAGGATTCATAGATACGCTTTTTCTCCTCGCTATGTGAGGGGAATTTCACGAGATATTGCGAGTGTTTTGAACTATTCAATACAAACTGGCGTTAGAATTCCGAAGGTGTCATCCTTTGACGCGGTTATCTTTAACCAATGGCCACTATTTCCTGTGCTTTTTTCTGAACCTCTATGTCGTACAACAACAATAGTGGATTGGTGTGAACCTTGGCCCACGGGCGTGATTAACGCGTTTCAAAAAATGATTTCGCATTTTCCTAATGGTCATACTACTGTAAGTGATCATATTAGACTTTGGCTAATGAGGAATTATAACATACAATCTGATAAAATTGAGTCAATTCCTTCTGCCGTAAGGACCTCCCTTTATAAGTCACATATTGAGGATAAAGTTTTTGGGAAAGTAATTTTTGTCGGCAGATTAGCAAAACACAAACGCTTGGACGTTTTGGTAGAAGCAATAAAAATAGCTAGGAAAAAGTGCCCAGAAATAACACTTGACATAATAGGACCCGGCTCCATACATGGAATACAAAAGAGAGAGATAAATTCTAGTAAATCGTTCATCAAAATTCATGGTTTGCTTCCGGACGATGAAAAAATACGCCATCTGAAGAAAGCTTGGGTGCTTGCAGTTTTAAGCGAAAGGGAGGGCTTCCCAAGAGTTGTTGCCGAAGCCTTAGCAGCTGGTACTCCTATCATAACTTCTGACTTTCCTGAAAATGGCACTAGAAATATCGTGCGAAAGACAAATGCTGGTATTGTATGTGCACCTTCTCCACAGGATGTAGCTGAGACACTTATCAAACTATATAATAATGCTAATCTTTGGAAAAAACTGTCTCACAATGCTGTCAAATCAGCTAGCCAATACGAACTGAGCAAGGTCACTCGGAAACTCATTGCATTCATTCAGAATCTTTCCGGTGTCAATTGATGCGTGTTCTGGTCACCGGATCTTCTGGATTTATTGGTCTAAACACTTGTGACTTTTTGAGAACCAAAGGATATGAAATTCGTAAAGTTGACAAAGCCGATGAAATTGAACCTATTGACATTAGAAATCTCAATAGATTAAAAACTGTCTTTTCAGAGTTTGAACCAGATGTTGTCATTCATCTTGCTGCATTAGCATCGGTACCGATTGCAGAAAAGAAGCCTTTTGAGGCTTACAGCACAAACGTTATTGGCACTCTAAATGTTGTTGAATGTGCAAACAAACTGAAGGCGAAGGTAATCTTTGCGTCGAGTGCTGCTGTCTACGGAGACCCTTCAACTCTGCCGACTCCTGAAACTTCACCTTTGATTCCTACTAATGTTTATGGGGCTACTAAAGTGGCTGCTGAAAACATTGTGAGTCTAAGAGCCAGAAAATGGTTGATATTCCGTTTATTCAATGTTTATGGACCGAAATGCTACAGGAGTTATGTAATCCCAGACATTATCAGAAGGATAATGCAGGGAGACAATCCTCTTCGAGCTCTTGGAACAGGTGAAGAGAAGAGAGATTTTGTGTATGTCACTGACGTAGTAAAGGCTTTCATGCTTGGAATAGAAAAGGATGAAAATGGAACATTTAATGTTGGTTGTGGCAAATCAATACGTATCAAGGATCTAATTAGAAAGATGCTGGAGATTACAGAGTTGAAGACTCGATATGTGTTTGCTGGTTCTAAACGTATAGGCGACTTTGACTGTAATTGGGCAGACATCTCTAGAATAAATAAGCAGCTTGGCTGGAAACCGGAAACAAAGCTTGAAGAAGGTTTAAGGAAAACCATAAAGTGGTATAGCCAACTGAACTAGAAGATTTTTTCTTCAAACACCAAGTTTTAGCATTCTAACGTTTACTCGTAAAAAGTGGATCAAATCAGGTAGTTATTATACCTCATACGGCGTATTTGAATATCATACTTGCGTCTGATTGCCAATTTGGCTGACTGATGATTAAGTGATACTTCGCTTCACGACCTTCGTCTGCTTGATCAATTGCAACAATAAACGATAGAAACTATCCAAATGCACTTTTGTATTCTCTTTTTGCTTGCTATACTATGTCTGGCGTGCTCTTTATTACGAACTCATGTAAGAATCTTTTGTCTTCATTCATTTTGTTTTCTGTTACAACGAATGTATACGCCTGTTTGTACAATAGGTCTTCAGCTCCTAATGTTCCTGTATAGCATCTTGCTTCCAATGATTACTAGTGGATATGATATAATCCATATGATGGAGTATACTTGCCCATAATAGTTATGAAATGCTTGAATATTTCCTCCATTTATTGAAATCACAAAGAACGTAACTATTCTTAGAATGTTAATCAAGTAAGTTACTGAAGCACCAATCATAAAGTAAATCATTTTCTGCTTCCAAGAAATATTGCTCTTCTTTAAGAAAAGCAGAATCGTAACAGTATATATCAGAAGACTATCAATACCTGAACATGGCCAAGCTATAATAAAAGGCCCCCCGATATTTCCTTGGGAATCCAAAGCCTCCAGAATAGGCATGCCCTCTCTTACACCTATCCATAATGTTTGATATCCCATGTAGTCTAAGACACTTGCTGCGAACCTTGCTGTTGTTGGAACAAAAATCTGAAAGGGTGTAAATTCCCCATTTGGATACAAATTGTCTATTAAGTAGATCATCCCAATTACTCCCAGAAGAAAAATGGGCATCGAATAATTCACTGGGCCTTCTTTGCCATATGCAATAAAAGAAATTATGGCGAACATTCCTGCAAAGGCTAGATATTCTATGGAAAGTGGCATCTGATTTGCCCACCAAGGACCCATATTATAGTGTCTGGACAAGTTTACAATTGCGGCATTTAATCCGAGAAAATTAGCTGTGAACACATAGATTGATGGAAGCAATAGGGCTATGATGAAAGCAACTGTCCTGATAGATGCCAGTTTGTTCAATTGATTCATAGTGACTTTCTTCCAGTTTAATATCATCTCCAAAGAAACTAGCCAGATAAAAAAAAGATAATAAGTTCTGCCTTTCCATGTTTCCTCAAAGGAGTTAGGATGCAAAAAAAACAAAATAATAAATGGTACAGCAAAAGACAGTATGGGCGAGAAACTCGCTAGGATGTAGTTGTTTTTCTTGAATTTTTGTATAATATTCGACATAGATAATCCTCTACTGCAATTATCTAACAGACTACTGAAGATAGATACTATTTGTTTACACATAAATTTACTTAGACGAAATCTGCTGCGTTTATATGAAAGCAAAGCTTACATCAATCAATGTTGTATATAGGATATGGCCCGAACACCAATGAATCAGGATATTATACCCTCAAATTTGTTAAAAGTATCCTAAGGATTTGAGTCTTTCCTTAATTCTTTCCGTATCCTGCTCCGTCAAAGACTTCTCTTCTTGTTCTCTCTTCTTTTCACTTTGAGTTTTTCCATACACTATTTTCCTGTTGGCCAGCTCACTGTTCGGTTTGAAAACTTCTGTCAGAACTCTTCCATCTGTATTTTCTGGTATTGGTATTCCAAAGATGTGAAGAATTGTAGGATTCAGATCATAGATTTTGACATTCTTGATTTGTTCTCCAGTTCTTTTTATATCTGGCCCATGAACTAAGAAAATTCCTTCTACCTTATGATATCCTGACCAAGGATCATCTGAAAAATCCCAAATTCTTTCTTTAGTTATTCCATCATATACACGGTAACCTTCTTGCGGTACAATCGCCAAATCAGGAGCAAAATCAATAAACTCGCCAGTGTAGACATCTTCCTTCTTTTTCAATGCCACTATGATTTTTTCATTTGTTCTTGGATCCTTTATATTTTGCAATTCACTGGTCAATTTATCTCTGAACTTCGAATACTCCTCACTTTTCTTAGGCAAGTTTATGTATAAACAATTCTCTGCCGCTACAATCGCCTTCGTTTTGTTCCAGTTTACATATTTGACTACTGACGCGATCTCCAGTTCTTCTTTTCCTGACGGGATGTGATGTTGAATGCTTATTATCTTATCCTCCGGTAAGATTTTTCGGATGAGGTTGGTGAGATTCAGAAAGGTGATGATTTTTAGAATCCTTTCTCTGTTCAATCCAAGCTTGTATAGGTTCATAAACACGTCTAGTTTCTTTCTAAAAGGATTAGACTTCAGATGTAAATATCCTTTTTGTTGCAGCCACATATTTAGTCTAAAAACCGCTCTTAATTCGGTGAAACCGTGATCAGAGATTATGAATACATATGTGGTTTTATCAATGACCTGCAACAATTCACCAATTTCTTTATCAATGATCTTCCAGAACTCTTTTATGATGCTCTTGTGCTTCCAGAGAAAATGCTGTAACTTATCGATGTAAAATATGGTTACATTCAGAAAATCTGGTCTTTCATCCTTTAATAAATCCTTTGCTATTCGAAAACGACTTCTGATTAAACATTCAATTTCCTGTAATGCCTTTTCTTTGTTCAAACTCAGATTATGCTTAGGATTTATCTTGTAGTCGTATTTTCTAATTAGCTTCTTTTTATAGTCCTTGGGATAGGTGTAGTCCGACCAATCGAAGGCCGGAAACCCTGAGATCATAATACCCTTGACTTTCTTGGGTGGATAGGTCTGAGGCATGTTGATAATCACACATTTATACCCGCTTTCGCTCAACCAGTCCCATATTTCTTTACCCTTGAAAGAACTGGAAATGTTAAGCTTTATTTCCTTTTTCTCAAGGTCTAGATTGAACCAAGCATATGCTCCTAATTTGCCTGGATTCTTGCCAGAAGAATAACATTTCCATGCTGGAGAAGTGAAAAAGGGGTATGTGCTCTCCATTTCAGCCCAAACACTGTTATTCATCAGCTTGCTGAGATTAGGTAGATCTTTGAGCCATGGTTTGATAACATTCCATGTCCCTCCATCTATTCCAATCACGCAGACTCTCACTTTTTTGCGCATGTCTTCCATCTTCCAAGAATCGGATTTTCTTTAATCATTTGACGTGTTTATAAACTGTCACTTCCCCAGCCTCAAAGAATTTCTCAAAAAACGGATCTAATTCGAATTTTCTCTTAGTCCACGAGAAATGTCCACGAATATACACGTATCCAATCTGTTCCTCCTCAAACTTTTCGTAGATTGAATAAGTTGTTGGTATGCTAACATCAATTCCTTCCAATTTCATCTTGATAGTTGCATTCAGCAGAGTGGCATTGGTGCTAAATGGTTTTAGTGTTAGAAACAAGCAGGATTTCCCAGGCAAGTTTTCTTCCAAAAATTCTGCTTTTACAGTGGCATTGGTTTCCACTTCGATATCAATTTGTCCGGTCATTCCTGTCTGCTTATGAATATACGTAATATGAAAGGTTTTGCCAATCTTGGTGAAGTTTTGGAGCATTACTCCGTAATAGCTTGTCAATCCAATGGTCGCATTCTGAATGAGACTACTGTTTGTCGTTCCAAGCATGTATTTTATTATTGCCAGATCCCTAACCGGATCCAACATCAAGCTCTTTTCAATAGTTACACAATCATATTCATACTCGACGAGGAGCGTGTCATTCATTCTAGTAGTAGCTCTTGGAGCTAATGCTGGCGTCACTGTGAGCATATTAGAAGAGTTGCTCTCTGGATACACAATAACGTTGGTAAGAGCATCGTCAAAGGTTATGAGATTGAGAGCTCCTGCACCAGAAATTGTTGTAATCAAGAGAGTATTATTGGCTAGATCAGGGCTGTTGTCTAATAGTCTCAGGTTTCCTCCATCGATGATATGCGTTCCATAGAGCAAGGTTCTCGCCATTATCACTCGATCAATCTCGCTCTGGAGCCTATACCACATAAAAGACCCATCTATCAGGGCGTTGCGTTTTGCGGTGGCTTCAAACCACCAGCCATCAAAATTTGGATTTTGGGACAACACAATTGTTCTCTCATTGATTTTAGAATCTTTTTCAATTTCTTTAAATGCCTCAAAAACATCATCATTTAATGGTGAGAAGTAACCAATCAAGTGTATGTAATGTGAAAAAGATGAAAAAAACATCAAAACCATCAATCCGATTACCAAAAGCTTAATTCCTATTGTTCTTTTTGAACAGTCATGTTGTTTTATGATTTTGCCAAAAGATGTAGATAACAACAAGATTGCAGGGATAGTAAGAAAATAGAATATTCTGTTACTCGATTCTGGAGGAGTAACAATTAGGATTGCAACCGAAGAAATTGCCAGAATCAAAAGTACTTCAGTTAATCTGTTTAGATCTCTGTAGCGCTTAACATAGATTAACGTTGCAACTACTACTGCTATGACAAGTTCTAAACTCAAAGGCAAGTGAGTTACAATCATCATCGAACCAATTCTATCCCAAGCTGTAGTTGGATAAGTCATGGTTTTGAAATCATTAATAATCCTCAAATATGTTGGAAGGAATGGCATAGACAAAGGTACGATCAATGCTATGGTTGCGCCTATTCTACTCAAAAATACTTTCTTTCTGTTCAAAGTGAATACATGAATGGTTGAGTACACTAAGATGTAAATCGCCAGAAACACTGCAGAATGGAAATGAGAACCTACAGTCAGAGCAGCGAAAAACGCACAAGCTAATACAGTCTGTTTACTATCTTCTTCAATTTTCAATAACCAGAACACAGTGAGGAGGGCACAGATCATTCCTAGAAACTGGGGTCCTCCCCAAAGAATCTGGTATAAAAAAAGCGGATTTAGAACTGCTAAGAAAAAGGCGAGGTTTCCAGCACACCGATCGTTGCTCAACTGTTTGCTCAGCAAGTAGAATGATGCACCCAAGACGAATAATAGTGTGACACTTAGGATTTTGATAAGTGCAGAAAGCACTGTGAAGCTGCCGAAACTAATCCTATATAGCAAAAAAAACAAAAAAGGCAATATTGGAGCATACTTTAACGTCCCCTCAACATGAATCCCCTCAAAAGTATAAGACAAGGCAAGCATATGTCCAAGATCCCCTCCAGGAGGGAATCTCAAGCTCAGGAGTGGCCAAAGAATCAAGCTAAACAGGGAAAAGCATAGTATGAACATATAATATGAGGCAAATAATCTTTTTACGAAGGATGCTGCCTTTCTGATCATGTTGATCCTATCTCATAAGCATTGAATGCTTTCTATCAAACTCTCTTTCGATATTACTTCTAGACATGATCTAAGTTTATCTCCAGTATCTGAACTGACAGCATTATTGACCTCTGAACTCCTCAACTGCATTTCCCATCAAACAAGAAATCATATTTATTACTTTCCATAATTTTTCTTATTGTCTAGCTGGAGAACTGCTTGTCCACGCTCTTGAAATTGCCACCCAAGAGCGCGCATGGCTTACTGTTCCTTCAGTTAGGGGAGGATTTGGAGTAGTGGTTATAGAAGCTTCCGCTTGTGGTTAGGGGTATGCATTTTTTCCTTCAAAAGAGTGGAGAATCAATACTATTATGAGACAACATTAGGGTTTCAAAGACGAAATGTTTTTGTCTTTCGCTGTGGTCTAGAACAAGGTGAACTTGAAATCAATCGCATTCATTCAGAAAATGTTTTGTGAATATTATAAAAAGTATTATTTGCCAAACAGTTCTCTTTTGATGATTGAGAGGCGTGAATTCGGTTTTTCTTCGTTTGAGGGCTGGATGCTTCGTCACAAAAGTTTCTACAACAGTGATGACTTGAAGAAATTCCTACAGGTTTCTGTTCCCTCAGATGCTTATTGTTCATGTGCTCTTTATGAAGATCCTGAGGCTGAAATGGATAGAAAGGGTTGGTTGGGTGCAGATCTGATATTTGATATTGATGCTGACCATGTTCCAACTTGTTGTGAAAAACTTCATGATAAGTGGGTTTGCAGTGTCTGCAACCTAACGGGAAAGGGTTTTACTCCTCTGAGTTGTCCTGTTTGTGGTAGCGAAAAGTTTGAAGTTAAAACGTGGTTATGTCAAGTCTGTTTAGATTCTGCGAAGAGGGAGGCTGTGAAACTTTTGGATGTTCTAAGGCAAGATTTTGGTTTCTCCAAAAAGGACATAAGTGTATTCTTCTCTGGACATCGAGGCTACCACGTTCATGTAGAAAGCAAAGCGATAAGGACGATTGATGCTGTCACACGCAAAGAAATCGTTGATTATGTTTCTGGTTTAGGCTTGGATGTACGCTTTCATGGCTTAGATAAGAAAAGACTAAGCGAAACGTCCTCTTCTAAAAGTCTACCATTGGGCAAATCTGGTTGGCGAAAGCGTCTGGTGTCGGGAATGCAAAACTTAATCATTAATACTGAAGAAGAGAAATTTAGGGAAATTGGATTGAAGAAGAATATTGCTGAGACAATATTGAAGAACAAAGATATTATCGTCAAGAAATGGTTAACCAGAGGAACTTGGGGTGCTGTCAGAGGAATCGGTTTTGAAACTTGGAAAAAACTTGCTGAGTACAGCGTAGGAGTACAGTCCGTTAAAATCGATACTGTTGTTACAACTGATATACATCGTTTGATTAGGTTAGCTGACACTTTACATAGTAAAACTGGTTTTAAGAAGGTTAGGTTTCCAGTTTCAGCCATAGACGATTTTGATCCATTTAAGAGTGGAGTGGCATTTAAGACTGGTGCTGTGACTGTCTTTGTTTCTGACGCGCCAGGGTTCAGAGTAGGTGACGAATTATTTGGTCCATACAAGAAACAAAAGGTTGAACTACCAACTGCAGCTGCTATGCTGCTTATTTGCAAGGACAGGGCAAAGGTGTTAAAACATAATGTATAGTGAATTGTATGAAACTTGGAAACGAGAGGTTGAAAACATCAAGCTTGAGAGGCTTTCCTCCGATTTTTACTCGAAAATTATCAGCTATTTGAGGAAACTTAAAGAGGAAAGTCGGATGCTTGATAAAAGGACAGTGAAGGCAAGACTTCTCAAGAATGAAATGCAAAACACCCAACGTATGGTCCAAGAATTGGTTCAAACGCGTTATAAGAAACTAATTTCAAAAGCGGCTGAAGGTAAAAGAAACTCGTCAGATTTTTTGACAAAAGAAGAGCAAAAAATCTACAATGGAGTTCTGCCCCTTGTGGAGGCATACCAGAGTTTCGCTGAGAGTATCCTTCGTGGTCATATTCAAAAAGTAGATATTGAACAAAAACATAAAAAGGCTGTTTTACGCTTTCTGAAAGAAGTTCAATCAATTATCGGAGCAGACATGGAAACCTACGGGCCTTTCAAGATTGAAGACATTGCATCTTTGCCTGTTGAAAACTCTAGGATTCTAGTTAAACAGGGTTTGGCTGAAAAACTTGACGTTTAACTTGTCACGCGAAAAAGTATAAGAGTGAGCATGTTTCCTTTATGCACGATTGGTAGTGGTTAAAGTGAATGTTCCAAAGGAGATTAGAACGTATTGTCCAAAATGTCGAAACCATCAAATTCACACGGTTACTCTATATAAAGCTGGTAAGAGGAGAGCATTAGCCAAAGGTGAACGTCATCACAAGCGGGAAAAGAAAGGTTATGGTGGGCAGAAGTATTCTCTTCAAAAGAAGTTCGCGAAGACGACAAAAAAGCAGACTTTGAAATTGAAATGTAAAGCTTGCGGTCACACAAGACACAAGGACGGTATCCGATTAAGGAAGCTAGTTATTAAATGAGATTGAGGTTGGCAATATGACTGGATGGGAGAGACTGATTCCAAGACCAAGAAGCAGGTTCATAAGAGTGAAATGCCTGAAATGCGGCAACGAACAAATAGTTTTCGCCCACGCTGTAAACAAAGTCAACTGTAACGTTTGCGGCGTTGAACTTGTGGCACCTTCAAGTGGACGGGCAATAATTAAGGGCGAAATAATTGCAGTTTTCGAATAGGGATGAATTCTGTAATGGCATCTGAAGAAGAGGAATGGCCTGAAGTTGGCGATCTGGTAATAGCTACTGTGGAAAACGTTGTAGACTATGGCGCTTATGTGAAGCTTGATGAATACAATAAAAAGGGGTTACTCCACATTTCTGAAATATCTTCCTCTTGGATTCGAAACATCCGTAACTTTGTTCGCGAAAGACAAAAAGTTGTTTTGAAAGTTTTGCGAGTGGATAGAGATAAAGGTCACATAAATCTATCTCGCAGAAGAGTTACGAAAAGGGCAAAAATCGAGAAGATAAGGTCTTGGAAGAGGAGAAGAAAAGCTGAAGCTTTACTTCGTAATGTTGCTGAAAAAACTGGTTTATCAAAGGAGGAGGTTTTTGAACAAGCTGGAGCACTTATGGAAAAAGAGTATGGCTTGTATACGGCATTCGAGAAAGTAGCAAAGAAAGGAGTGAAGGCTCTGACAAAGATAGGTGTACCGGATGAACTTGCAAGAGTTCTTGCTGAAGTTGCAGAAGAACGTGTACACATAAGTATGGTTAAAGTGAAAGGTATAGTTGAACTTAGCTGTATGAAACCTAATGGAGTAGAAATTATTAAGGAAGCTTTCCTGAAAGCTAGGAAAGCTGAGAAATCTAGAGATGCGAAATTTCGTTTCTATGTTGTTGCAACACCTAAATACTGTATTGAGGTTTCGGCGGAAAACTATAAGCATGCAGAAACCGTTTTACAGAGAGTGTCCGAAAAAGTTGTTTCAAATATTGTCAAAACAGGTGGGCAAGGATCATCTAGGCGGGGGAAATAGTGGTTTGGTTTCTAAGAAAATGTGAAAGATGTGCAAAATATACTTTAAGAAGAAATAGGTGCCCTTACTGTGGTGGAAAAATTAAGGTGCCACATCCACCTAAATTTTCTCCTGATGACAAGTACCTTAAGTACAGAATGGCTCTAAAAAGAGGTTCAAAACAATGAAAGAAACATTTATCAAAGAACTTGTGAAAGTTGAGCTGAAAGATCCTATTCTGATTGAAGGGCTTCCAGGTCTGGGTCTAGTAGGCAAAATTGCCACTCGCTATTTAATCAAGCAATTAAACGCCAAAAAATTCGCTTATCTTTATTCCCCTCACTTTCCATATTTTGTGCTTGTCAACAAGAAAGGCAACGTTAGGCTTTTACGCGGCACCTTTTATGTCTGGAAAAACAAAAACGACGGAAATGACCTCGTATTCTTCACAGGCGACAGTCAAGCCCAGACAATTGAGGGTCAATATGAGATTTCTGACTGCATATTAGATTTCGCTCGGCAAAGCGATGTGAAAATGGTTGTTACAGTGGGCGGCTATCGAATGGAAGTTAAGGACAAACCCAAAGTTATAGTAGCTGCCATCAATCAAGAACTTTTGAACAAGGCATTACAAGCTAAAGCCGTTTTGAGTTCTGTGGGAAGCCCTATTGTCGGCACCGCCGGCTTGATTTTGGGTTTAGCTCGTTTCCGGAAAATCGATGCGCTTTGCCTTTTAGGTGAGACCCGTGGTTACTTACCTGATCCGAAGGCTGCTAAAAGCGTGTTGGAGGTGTTGAGAACGATGCTTGGTGTTGACATCGATCTGGCTGGCTTGGATGAAGAGATTTTGAAAGCAGAAAAAATGATTACACGTTTGCAGAAAATTGAGAGAAAAAGGGCTACGCAAGCAGAGGAAATACGTAAAGAAGAGGATAAAAAAATCACGTATATTTCATAAAGAAATATGAACCTCCAGTTTCTCCTTAATTATTTCTGCAATTTTTTGTGGCATCCAGTGTTATCTATCTGTGTTCATTGGTTGTTCATACTTGACTTTTGACTATTTTCAAGTATGTTTGTGACGTTGCTCAAACTGAATGTCAAGACTTAACTCTAGTATTCTTTTAGACTTTTGAGTTTTGATCAGCTATGAAGATAATAATTGTCAGATTGCGTTGACTTGTGAGACGTGCAAACTATCTTACTTCTATCTTTATTTATGTTCGTTAAATCAGGTTTGGAGATGGATGTATGCATCTGTTAAGAGATAGGAAAGGTTTGAGCGTCGTAGTAACTACATTGATAATCCTTGTAGTTTCTGTATTGCTTGCAACAGTTGTAACATTCTATGCCATAAACGTGACGACAACAAGAGTACAGGAAGAGTCATTGCATCTTTCAAAGCAACATGTCTGGCATAATACTACTGGCTCATGGACGCAAGCGGCACTAGTCATCATAAATACCGGTGGAAAAGACGTTGTTCTTGACAAGATTTCGGTCCGCGGACAGGAGTGTCCATGGGGAAATGTTTACTACTGGAGGACAAACAACATAACCGTTTCAGATGACCTAGACGTGACCCCTACTAACATCAATGGTGCAAGCTATGACATTACCGTTGAGGGAGTTGCACGAACCTTCCAGCAAACTGCTGATGACTTAACACTGAAGTCTGGTTGGACGATTGTTATATACATAATGGATCCTGATAGTATAGCGTTAAATGATGTCGGTATCACAGTGGGCATAACGGTGTTCACATCAAACTCTCAATATTATAAGGAAACCAATGTTGAGGCAGCTCAATAACCGCTCTTCTTTTTCTGCAACAATTTTCTTAATTATTAGGTTTTCTTTAGGTAACCTTCTCTCGGCGAGTAGATTGTTCCTTCACGCAGTAATTGTCCTGTAAGGCGTTCTGCTTCACTTTCTGAGATTTGATATCTTGCTTCCAACTCGTTTAGAAGTGCTACTTTTTCAACTAATCCGGTTTCTTTTTCCATTTCCATTATTGTTGAAAGCACAGTTTGCAGTTTGTCTCTAAGGCTTTTTGGTTTTCCAGTCATTATGAGATCTATGTCTATTTTGGATGAGGAGACATCTATTCCCACCTCTTCAAGAGACCTCTTCATTATCGCAATGGCTGCTTCTGCGTCTTCTGCTAGAATCTCCTTTCTCATAGCTGAGCGTGCTCTTGCTTCTGTTGTGCGTACAAGTGATTCCAGTTGGCGCGCAGTTATGGCAACCGGTGAACCTTCTGTTTCACTTGCTGAACGCATAGCCATGTAAAAGTCTCTTAGACGCTGGAGTGCTTCCTTTGTCAATACTGGCTGTATTCCCTTTGCATAACTTATGTATTTTCTTAGAAGTTCAGTGGATATGGGTGGTTCTACCGGGCTTAATCCTTTTCTGTGAATTTCAAGGATGTGCTCTGACATTTTGCTGTCTGTTTCTTTGTTTGGCACATCTCTCAGGACGAAGATCAAATCAAATCTTGAAAGTATCGTAACAGGCAACGAAATGTTTTCCGCTACTGTGCGGTGTGGTTCATATCTTCCCAAAGCGGGGTTTGCGGCTGAAAGTATCGCTGTTCTGGCGTTAAGTGTTGCGACGATACCTCCTTTTGCAACTGAAACAGTATGTTGCTCCATGGCCTCATGGATCGCGACTCTATCTTCTTTGCGCATCTTATCCATTTCGTCAATACATGCAATTCCCTTATCAGCTAGTACAAGGGCGCCAGCTTCAAGAGTCATTCCACCCCTTTTCTCCCGTATGACAGCTGCTGTTAGGCCTGCGGCTGTTGTTCCTCGTCCAGAGGTATATAATCCGCGTGGGGCTAGCCTTGCCACATACTGGAGAAGCTGTGATTTTGCTGTACCTGGATCTCCTATCAAAAGAACATTTAGTTCACCTCTTATTGTTATATCTGGAAGGGTTTTTGAGACGCCGCCAAAGAGAAGATACATTATTGCTTCTTTGACGTGGTCGTATCCGTAAATTGAAGGTGCAATTGAATGTATGATTTTTCGATGTATCCATGGGTCTTTTGCGAGTTCGAGAATTTTCTCTTCTTCTTCTGGGGATGGTAGGATCATTTCTGGTTCTTTGCCCAGAATTCTAATCGAGTTGGTATCCAAATGTAAAGTGAATGCTCGGAATTTGCCGACCCTTGGGAGTGTTGGTGCTACTGCACGAACTGTTCCAACTATTGAAACGTGGTCACCTGGTCTTGCCTCATCAACTATTTCGCTTCCAACAAGCTTGACAATTAATGAACGTGGAAGCTGTCCAGGCGGGAGGTCTTCTGGTCTTTCTTGAATTCGTAGCTCTTGTGAATCTACGAATGTTGATTCTTCTTGTATGAAATCAAAGGGGCCTTTTCTTCTGCATGATGGGTTGCTACATGTGAAAGGAGCTCTTAGAAACCGTCCTGTTTGGTCTATAGGCGTTATTTCTCCACAGCTTTTGCATCTGAAAATTGCTAGCATAACCATTGGGCGAACTGGTGTTGAACGAACAACTATTCCGTCAACCATTACGAGTTTTCCGATGTGTTTTGAACCGAGTTTCCTTAGTTTCGCAGTTTCCAACAAACGTACAATTCTGACGGTCACTGCCTCAATTTCTGTTTTTTCAGCATATTCAGGGTCTTCTATCCGCAATTGAGCGTAAGCTGCATTGTTTGCAGGTTTTAGGTTCTCATCCGGGTTTTTTAGAAGTTCTTCTGCAAGCTCTTGGTCAAATGTCAAAAGGTCATCAAAATCAACTATAAGCGTTGTTTTACCTATCACTGCCATTTGCGCAATCCTTTGACGATATTCTTCTATTTTGAAAAACTCTTGGAAGTGTTCCTGAAGGTCTATAACTTCTAGCTCTTCCGTCATTTTTCTGCTTCCTCATTTTTGAATATCTGTGTTCGCCATTCGCTGATAAGATTGTAAATCTCTTCGTAGAGAAATCTTTCTTCGCGTGTAAGATTTCTTAGAATCTGATCTGTTTGTGCCGGAGATGAGGCAAGTGATACAATTTTCTTCAATCTTGAGTTTATGATGTCTTTTGTTACCTGCTTAACCTTTTCGTATTCTCGCATCTTCTCTGGTTTTTTGGTTATTTCTTCTTTTGATTCTTCTAGGTATCTGCGAAGTTTTGGATAGAACTCTTCTGGCAGCTTGGATACTTGTCTAACCTTTTGAACTCGTTCCTTCCATTGGACTTTGTAGAGTCTAGTTGCGTCCAATCTATCTTCTTCTCTAAGACGGGCAATTCCAGATTTGACAAGCTTCCGAGCTATCCAGTATCGAGTTTCATATTCGTTTCCTTCTTCAAAAGGACCTACAGTCAATCCTGCAAGCTTGATTTCTGGACAGTTTCTATTAGCAAGTATCTTTACTAATGAATTTTCAAAACTGAAATCCAAATTTCTGATTTTCATCAAAGCAGTTTCTGGCATCCTTCATCCCCTTTCTCGATTCTAGAACTAACTCGTGTAGAGTAAATATAAGAAATACAGTTTAAAAACTTAGATTAGAACTTAAGAAAAATCAGAATCGTAGTGTAACTTCTGCTGTTTAGATGAAGTTGCAATACAAAAACGGTCGGCATATTTCGGCTGATTTCTTTTCAGTTATCGCCAGCGCACGCGTATACCATTTCCTTCTTATCACACGTGCGAGTCATATCTACTTCGTATATACTCACACGTCAAAAAACAATACTCGGTAATAGTGGTTTAGCCCACTAAGATATAGTGAGCATGAGCACCAAATAGACCTATCTCAATAATGTGACGAACTAACTTTCTTTGTGATTTATAAGTCTAAACTTAAGGATAATAGTATGATTATGAGTAATTCCATTCAATTACTAGGAACTGCCAATGGTCTATCAGGGCGAGATTCACATGTTAATATTTAGACACGGCGAAAGTAATGCTTTAATAATAAGAGTTTTTTTCATTGTATTCTGTTTACAAACGTAAAGATGTGGAAACATGTCTGAGCAAAAGAGCGGTCTATATGAAGAGGCGTTGAAACCACTGATAAAGGCGGCGGCTGTACTGAATTTAGAACCTGATATTGTAGAAGCCTTAAGCAGTCCAGAACGAATATTAATAGTTTCCATTCCTGTGAAGATGGATGACGGGAAAATAAAAGTCTTCACCGGATATCGTGTGCAACATAACCTAGCCAGAGGTCCCGCAAAAGGAGGCATCCGCTACCATCCGGAGGTATGTTTAGACGAAGTTAAATCCTTGGCATTTTGGATGAGTATAAAAAACGGTGTTGTAGGTATTCCTTATGGTGGTGGCAAAGGTGGGGTTACGTGCAATCCCAAAGAGATGTCACAAGACGAACTTGAAAAACTAACGCGAGACTATGCTGTTGCTATATCAAAGTTTGTTGGACCAGACCAAGATATCCCTGCGCCTGATGTTGGTACAAACGCTCAAATTATGGGATGGTTTGCTGACGAATACTGCAAAATCACTGGGAAATATGTTCCTGGAGTGATAACAGCCAAACCATTGAGCATAGGTGGTTCAAGAGGGAGGAGTACTGCAACTGGCCGCGGAGCATTTTTCGCTACGTTGGAAGCCGCCAAAACTTTCAATATACCATTGAAGGGGGCACGTGTTTCTATCCAAGGATATGGTAACGTTGCGCAACCAATAGCCCAGTATCTTTACGAAATAGGCTGCAAAATCGTAGCGGTCAGCGATTCTACGGGCGGTGCGTATGATCCAGAAGGTATGCATCCTGTAAAGCTTGCAGAGTTCAAGGCCAAAACTCGTAGTGTAGAAGGCTTTCCACATAGTAAAGCGATAAACAGTTCGGATACGATTACAGTAGCTTGTGATATACTAATTCCAGCGGCGCTAGAGAATCAAATAACTAAAAAGAATGCTGATGATGTTGAAGCAAAACTCATAGTTGAAGAGGCAAATGGACCGACGACTCCTGAAGCAGACAAGATACTGTGCGAGAAAGGGATCGTGATAATCCCTGATGTCTTGGCTAATGCTGGAGGAGTTACAGTAAGCTATTTCGAATGGGTTCAAAATCGTATGGGATATTACTGGAGTGATGAAGAAGTCGACAAAAAACTGAAACAGATGATGCAAAGAGCCTTCAAGGACGTCTACCAAACCGCGAAGCAATATCAAATAGATACTACCTTCACCATGAAGGAACAGCAAAGGTATATGCGAACAGCTGCATACGTTACAGCAGTCAAGAAAATTGTTGACGCGATGCAGGCTTTAGGTCGCATCTAGTCTTCTTTTCCTTTTTTTCATATGCCATTTAATAGTATTTATTAGTAGTACTTTTTATAATGTCGTGGAGGAGACTTGTTCCCTTTGAGTTTTGAAATGTGGGCTGAAAAATATCGACCAAAAATGTTGGACGGTATGGTTAATCAGAAAGAGATAGTTGAACGCTTGAAGAGCTTTGTTAAGTCGAGGAACGTGCCGCATTGTATTTTTGCTGGGCCTCCTGGAACTGGGAAGACAACTGCTGCACTTTGTTTAGCCCGTGATCTTTACGGTAGTGCTTATAGAGAGCATGTCATGGAGTTGAACGCGAGTGATGCGCGTGGTATTAATGTTGTTAGGGAAACCGTGAAGACTTTTGCGAGAATTCGGTCTATCGGTGAAATTCCTTTTAAGATAATGATTTTAGATGAGGCGGACAACATGACTTCTGATGCGCAGCAAGCGTTGAGGCGAACAATGGAACGTTACACTGGTACGTGTCGATTCATATTAATTGCGAATTACAGTGGGAAAATAATAGAACCGATTCAATCAAGATGTGCTCCCTTCCGTTTTACGTATCTTCCGAGAGAAGAGCAAGACCAACATTTAATGCTGATAGCTGAAAAGGAAAGATTGAGGCTTCTAGATGAGGGTTTGGACGCTATCTTCGAGGTTTGTGGTGGAGACTTGAGACGAGCAATAAACACTTTGCAGGCAACCGCTTCTCTGAATAAACCTGTTGACGCAAAGATTGTGTATTCTATTGCTGGAAGGGCAAATCCTGCTGACATAAAAAAAATGATAGAAACCGCGGTAAACGGTAACTTCTTGGATGCAAGGAAACAGCTGCGTAACATGATCCAAAAATATGGGGTGGCGGGAAGTGATTTAATTCGCCAAATCCATACAGAAATTTTTAGAGCAAATCTCCCAGAACAATCTAAGATGAGATTAGTCGACATTATAGGTGAAATAGATTACAGACTAGTTGAGGGTGCTGATGAAGAAGTGCAGCTGAGTGCCCTTTTGGCTAGGCTTGTGGAAATTGGATTCGAATTAGGAAATATGAAATAGGTGTGAAGTGTGTACACTGCTTGGGTTCTGAAGCACAAACCAGAATCCCTAAAAGAGGTTATCGGGAACGGAGAAGCTATCAAAAAATTCCTTGGTTGGGTGAAAGTTTGGAGAAATGGCATTCCTAAGAAGCGAGCTGCTTTCATATATGGGCCACCAGGTGTTGGAAAAACCATTGCAGTTGAAGCTCTAGCTAATGATCTCCATATGGAACTTGTGGAGAAAAACGCAAGCGATTATAGAACGCAAAAAACTGTAAAACGTTTTGCAGGGTTAGCCTCACAATATGGATCATTGTTTGGTGGAAAGAGGATTATTTTGCTGGATGAGTTGGACGGGCTAACTGGTTCAGCAGACAGGGGAGGTGTCAAAGCAACAATTGAAATCGTGAAGACGACTCGATGTCCAGTAGTCTTGGTGGCCAACAATGCCTATGATCCTCGATTTTCAACTCTTCGTAGGTACTGCCTCTTAATAAAATTCGAGAGACTGCGAGCAAGCCAAGTTATGACGCATCTAAAGCGGATATGTTCACGTGAGTCAATCCAATATGATGAAGATGCGTTGAAATTCATTGCTCAACGTTCAGAGGGCGATATTCGCTCAGCAGTAAACGACCTTCAAGCTTTGGCTCAAGGTAAGAAAAGACTGATATACAAAGATGTTTCTTGGCTTGGTTATCGTGATAGACAAGAACAAATTTTTACTGTTTTAAAAATGGTGATCTACGGAAAAACATGTGTTAGTGCAAAAAAGGTTGTTGACATGGCTGACGTTGATATCGACATGCTTTTTGAATGGATATACGAAAATGCTCCGGCACACCTAACCCATCCGCATGACCTAGCCGCAGCCATGAATGCACTTTCAATGGCAGACGTTTATCGTGGCAGAATTCGTAGTACACAAAACTGGAGTTTCTTGCGGTATGTAATTGACTATATGACTGCTGGTGTGGCTATGGCCAGAGTGAACACTGAATCTCATGAATGGATACCGTTCAAGTTTCCAAACCGTATCCGAATGTTGTCAAAATCTAAGGCTGAACGTGCAATGAAGCTCAGAATCGGACACAAAGTCAAGCGCAAATGTCATATTTCAGCTGTCAGAGCTTCGAAGGAGTTTCTTCCCTATTTTGGAACAATCTTTAGAAACAATGTAAATATGGCTGCTGGACTTGCAAAATGGCTTGACCTCGACCCCGAAATGGTTGAATATCTGGCTGGAAGCGAGAAAAAAGGTAAGGCTATAACCGAGCTGCTGAGCTAAAAGGTAATCAGCAGTTCAGTGAATTTTGCTTCCTTCACTAATGTCTTTCTCAGGTTGCAAACACACAACCTTTCCCTTATCATCTTCAGCAGCTAAAATCATGCATTGAGATTCGACGCCCATGAATTTTCTTCGTTGAAGATTTAATACAAAAGCATAAGTTTTACCGGTTAAATCTTCAGGTTTATACCACCCTAGAAGCCCAGCGACCGCCTGCCTCTTTTCTGTTCCAAAATCAACAATCATTCTTATGAGGTTTCGCGAACCTGGAATCTGTTTTGCATCCAAAACTTTTCCAACACGCATATCTAGTTTCTGGAATTCTGTGAATGGGATTTCCATTTACTGCACCATTTTCAAATTCCATAAAGCACAAACTATTAAGTTTTACGCACTCGCTTCTTCTGCTTTATTTTTTCTACTGCTTTCTTCACTCCTTCCCAACCATCAACCCCTTTCATATAGACTATTTCAAAAGCTTCCTTCGAAGTTAGTTCTGGCAGTTCTTTACCGCCAGCTTTTCTTGTAAGATATTTCGCTGCACTTAAAACTTCGCCGTTTAATCGTGAATCCGTTAAATCTGCCAAATGGCAAATCAATGCTTCAATTGTGTGTGGTCTGATTGGACCATAGTTGCCATGATGAGCGGAGACCACGTGGATTAATTCTAATGGAAAACCTCTTCGAACAAGCTCTGCAATTGCCATGGATAGGTGATCTAGGTAATCGGCCAGACATGATGAATTGTAACTTCCATTTTCATTTACGACGTACGTAGCAGGTTTAAAGATGTCATGCAGCAAAACACCGGCTATGACAAGGTCACGGTTGACTTTTCCATTGTAAACCTTCTCTACAGAGTTGCACATCGCAATTGCAAGGTTGGCTGTTGAAACAACATGCTCAACATAACCGCCTTGATAACTGTGATGACGGGATAATCCGGCTGGCGAAACATCAAGAGGTAGACCTGAATGTGTCTTCCCGTCTATTTTAAACGTTGGATTTTCCAGCAACGCAACAACCTCTTTCCGAAGTTTGCTGTCATAAATTTTGTCTGCCAAATCTTTGAGCTTTGGATGTAGCATTTTAATTCTACCCCTACTTGTTAATCGTTAAGGTGTTATTGCCCTTTCTTTTTTGTGCTGTTGCTATCTGATGAGCCTTCAAAATTGGTTCGGGAATGCGGCTATTACGTGTACAGTGCCTAACAATTCTGATGGCTGTTTCCAATGAAATCATATGTCCCACGCTGATGTAGACTAGTTTACTTCCTGCCTTTCTTTGGAATACTGCGCCGATAACTTCGCTTCCATATTTAAGCAGTGCAACATCTTCGTCCCCCATCATATTTTGGGCCTCACCAAACAGTCTACTTTTTGCGATACCTATTGTTGGTTTCCCTATTGCAAGCCCTAAGTGACTTGCAAATCCACATCGATAAGGATGTGCGAAACCATGAGCATCAACAAGGAAAACATCTGGCTGCATATGCAACTTTTTAATGCTTAGAATTGTTGGCGG
>Ga0209427_10000133_pt1 | contig 69096 bp, 61 predicted proteins | sample DeeMarSWOR136_30_FD_187465 | JGI IMG/M metagenome (GOLD analysis project Ga0209427, IMG submission 187465) | Marine sediment microbial communities from White Oak River estuary, North Carolina - WOR-1-36_30 (SPAdes) (version 2) | ecosystem: Environmental > Aquatic > Marine > Intertidal zone >... | reverse complement strand
GGACGGTACGGTAGCGCTTGTTGGTGCGCTCGCAGGCGGCCACGATCCGCCGCATTTCCTCGCCTTTTCCCGAGGGAATAGCGATCAGGATCTCGTCGAACTCACAGGGAAGGCGGTGGATCTCTTCTACGGTCCCCAAGACCGGGACCCCATGAATCTTCCTCTTCAGCTTGTCAGGATCATCGTCCACAAAGCAAACAGGATCGTAGCCAAGCCCGGGGTTCTGAAGTATCTCCCTCAGAATCAGTTCCCCCGTATCCCCAGCTCCCACTATCATGAGTTTCTTGCTTGCCCCAGAGCCTCGCTGGAGTCGCCACATTAATGGGTTGCCGATCTCTTTAGCCATTCGGATCTGAAATCGAAAACCTCCGATGAAAACAATCAGTACAAACCAATTGATGAAAAAAACCGAGCGAGGATAACCTGCAAAGCGAAGACTGACGGTCAACCCAACAATCAACGTTACGGTGCTGAGCGTCACCGCCAAAATGATCGCCCGAAGGTCCCGAATGCTTGTATACCGCCACATGCCTTTATAGAGGTCAAACTTGTAAAAAATGATCAGATCCAATGCGACGACAAAGGGAAGTGTTTTCTTTATTTGGGCCCAATAAAACTCCGGCTCTGGGATGTCAAAATTGAATCTAAGGTAATAGGAGAGTATGAATGCAAGGGCTATCAGAAGAGTATCGCAGAGAATGACAACCACTCGATTTCTATAAAACCTGGGCATTTCCCCTCTGAAACCTCCAAAATAGGAATAAGAACTCGATCACGTCCAGTCGAACGCAAATGAATGCCATGATTTTTTGTTGACGGCCTGCTCCCCTGAGTATTTCAACTTTTTACCGAATAGATTCTGATAACATAGGGCCCTGAAGACTTTCCAATAACCACCTCTTCCTTAAATTGCTCCGAGTGTAAAGAATGGATCAGGTTCGGATGGGCTCCTTCAATATCTTTCTCATTGATGACCAGAAAATCCACCCGGTTTTTTTTGGCATATTCAAAGAGGTCCTGGTCTTTGGGAACCTCCACGAATCTCCCATCCGCATAGAAGGCGATGCGGACCAGTTTCCCCTGGGTCATGACCACAGGGTTCCTCACCCCATGCTCTTTTATCCATATTCCGGCTTCCTTAATAGGAATCTTCTCAACCCTTTGAGGGGCAAGGGTTTTTGGAAGTAGTGCAAGAACGATCAAAATCAATAGGATCCATCGCATGTTCCTGAAACCAGCACCGCTTTTCTGGCTTGACTTTGGCAACCAATTGGTATGCCGAATTCTGTATTCCAACTCGAAGACACCGATCCCCGCCCATGCGAGACAGAGTGTGACGAGTGCTATCATGTGCCTTGTCCCAATATAAAAGGTAATAGTGCCATATGCCACCAAAATCAAGAAAAAAATGGCCAGGACGGAAAGCAGAAAGAACTCTTCTTTTCCCTGGTATTGGATCTTTTTCCTCCTGATAGCTCCAAAAAGGAGCAAAATGAGTAGCAGGGGATGCATCGCCTTCTGAAATTTGCTGATCATCTCCAATGTAACAATGCCAATCCCGTGTTCTGTAGCCAGGGAGAGGAATTGCCTCAAGCGAATGAATTGATCCTGCCCCTGGGAGCTGTCATCCCATGGCTCCATTTCCAATCTTTGAAAATTTTTCTTGATATTACTCATTGTTGCACCGGCGGTGGCCATCCAGAGGATTGTATCCGCCCTTGCCCAGTGCCAGCGGCCTGTTTTTTTCTTGAGATACAGCGTTGCCGGTGACAGCAGTATCGGAACCGTGAGCAAAAGGATCAGGGCAAAAAATATACTTTGCCTATACGTTGACTTAAATGCTCCCCAGTTATTCAGAAATACCCAGACTGCAACTATGGGTACGGCAAAAATCCCTTCCGGTCTTAAGAGAAAAGAGACGGCTCCCAAAAGGCTGGTCAAAAAAAATAGCCATGCCCTTTTTCGGGAAATGGCTTCCCATCCTACCCAAAGGGTCATCATAAAAAAGAACCAAAAGGTTGGTCCCCGAATGACCTCAGCGGAAAACCGGGCCAGATAAGGATGAAAAACCAAGAGGATCGACGAAATGAGGGCCACGGTTCGGCCGAACAGAGACCTGATCAAGAGATAGAAGGGAATGATGGTAAGGGAACCAAAAACCGCGGACACCATCTGGGCGGAGAACTCCCAGTCGTTGAAAACCTTCTGAAATATCACAGTTATGAACGGATAGAGATTGAAGAACAAGAGGCCAAAAGCCGAACCGACCTCCCCCTGGGAGATGAGCTTGGACATCTTAATATAGAGAATGCCATCATTGGTGATGAGATAGGTGTGATATACGAGGTACAGCCGAACGCCAAAGGCCAGCGCCAAAAGAATAAGGATAATCCAACCTTCCCGAATTTCAGAAAAAGAGGGAAATATCGTGGTTTCGGTCTTTTTCATCCCTGCCTTCCCAATTCTCCCTCCAGTTGTTCACATACATAATTAATCTCAGCTTCTCCAAGGTGATTATAAAAAGGAAGTGCAATGGTTCGGTCCGAAATGCTCTCGGTCACGGGGAAATCCCCCCTCTTATAACCAAACATCTTTCTGTAGAAGGGCTGGAGGTGAATCGGGGCAAAATAGTCGTTCGATTCAATGCCCTTATTGGCAAGTTCTGATATGATTCTATTCCTGTCTTCTCGACTAAACCGGCTATCCAGAATCACAACATACACAAACCAGCTTCTTTTGACAGAGGGGGAAGATCCGAGGACTCTCAACGAATCAAGTCCCTTCAACCTCTCATGATACGTCTGGGCCACTCGTTCTCTGTGGGCCAGCATTTCATGGATTCTCTCCAGTTGAGCGATTCCAAGGGCACAATTGATATCACTGATTCGATAATTAAAGCCCAGATGCGGATGTTCCAGCCATCGATTATCTCGGCCCTGATTTCTCAAAGCCCTGCACGCTTGAGCAATCTCCTCGTCATCCGTTACAATCACGCCCCCCTCCCCCGTAGTCATCTGTTTGTTCGGATAGAAGGCAAAAACACCACAGTCCCCAAATGTGCCTACCCTCTGCCCGTTGTATTCAGCACCAATGGCCTCGCAAGCATCCTCGATGACCTTGAGATTATGACGAGCTGCCATCTCCATCAAAGGGTCCATATCACAGGGATACCCAAAAATGTGGACGGGCAAGAGGGCCCGCGTTGCATCTCCTATTCTTTCCTCTATCCGGGAAGCATCGATATTGAGCGTCTCGGGGTCAATATCCACAAAAACCGGTTTTGCCCTCTCATAAAGCATTACGTTTGCCGAAGCAACAAAGCTGAAGGGGGTTGTTATCACCTCGTCCCCCTCCCGAATTCCAAGAGCCCTGACGCAAACATGCAACCCGCTGGTACCGCTACTGACTGCAATAGCATGTTTCGTACCCGTAAAGTCCGCCAGTTTCCTCTCAAATTCAGAGAGCTTCGGGCCCAAACTGAGATTGGGGGTGTTAAGGACTTCCACAACGGATTCAATATCTTGCTGGGTAATATCTGGACGTGACAGCGGAATCTTGAGGGATTTCATATTGCCTCCAATCCTCCTCTATCCTCTCCTCACTATCCTTGCAGGGACACCAACGGCTGTTACATTCCTTGGAATCTCGTCATGCACGACTGCTCCTGCACCTATCTTGGACCAGGCGCCGACTGATTGTCCTTGAATGATCGTCGCACCGGTTCCAAAATCGACGCCCTCTTCAAATTTCACGCTCCCCGAAATATGGCAACCAGGGGCTATCGTACAGTAATCTCCGATGACAACATCATGGCTAATCGTGCAATCAAGATTGACAGTGACATGGTTTCCAATTTTAACCTGGGTAGTAATAATATTTCCCGCGCTAATTAATGTACCCTCCCCCACCTCAACATAGTCCGACATCAAAACCGACGGATGGACAACCGAACAGAATGTGAGCCCCAGCCTCGCAGCCTTTTCCGCAAATTGGAGCTTTGTCCTACAATTTCCGACCCCTGAAATCACCTTAACGCCGTGAGAACCCTTTTTGCCAAACCATGTAAAGTCACCGAGAATCGGGAGATTACAGAGGATTTTCCCTTTGTTCACCGTATTCTCGTCGATAAAACCCAAGACCTCCCACCGGGGCTTAACTCTATTCTCCTCCTCAAATATCCATAAAACTTCCCGTGCATGACCCCCTGCACCAAGGATTACGACCTTCTCCATTGTATTTCTCTTTGCAAGACTTATGATCTTCTTCTGCTCACTCCACTAGAAATCTGTTTCTCTTTCCATAAATCTTCCTAATTTTAATAAACTATCCAAAGCTTTGTAAATGATTTTTCCATCTAGTCCGCGGATTTAAATTCCTCCATAGTTGGCTGCCCTGGTTGACTGATTCCCTCCCTCTTTATGATCAACCATACCGTGATAAGAAGAATTTTGATATCCAACCAGATACTCGGGTTATCCACATACCAGACATCCAGCCTAAATTTCTCCTCCCAAGTGATGGCATTACGACCATTCACCTGTGACCACCCAGTAAGTCCTGGCTTCACCTCATGACGACGAGCCTGCTCAGGTGTATATCGATCGAGATATTGCATCAGGAGTGGTCGTGGCCCCACGAGACTCATATCACCCTTTATTACGTTAAACAGTTCCGGCAATTCATCGAGGCTGGTGCTGCGCAGAAATTTCCCGAAGGGTGCTAACCGCTCACCATCGGGAAGAAGCTTTCCATGGGCGTCCCGGGCCTCAGTCATCGTGCGGAACTTATAAATGGTAAATGGCCGTCCCTTAAGACCTGGCCGCTGCTGGCGAAAAGACACGGGGCTGCCAAGGGTTAACCTGACCACGATAGCCAATACGATGAGAAGTGGTGATAGAAAAATGATTGCAATCAGTGAACAGCCAAGATCAAAAAACCTCTTCATCGTTTATTCCATTTGCCCCTTGAGCTCGTCAAGTAACCGAGGGTTTAAGCCAGTCTCCAGCATTTTTCATGGAACTGAAAGGACCTTGGAGAACTTTCGAGAGGCCAAGTGGTCTTAGCAATGCCTCGCGCCCAATTTCCTGTATTCCTCAGCCACCATTCGGTTGATCATCCTGGAATCAAAATCACGCACCGCACGCTCACGGGCAGCGCGTCCCATCCGATGCCGAATCTCGGGCGCAGACAACATCTTCGTCAATGCACATCTCAGGGCATCAACCTCTTTCGGCGACACCAATAAACCCGTTTCACCGTCTATTACGGCGTCCACCAAACCGACAACTCGTGAAACAACTGCTGGCACCCCCATAGCGGCAGCCTCAATCACAACACTGCCAAACCCCTCACGGTAACTCGGCAAACAAAACACGTCGGCGATTGCCATATACTTTTCAGGTTCGTGGCTAAATCCAACAACGTGGATACGGGGGTTATGAGATAATTCATACAATGTTTCTCTCGGAAGAGGGTCCCGCTCCGGTTCAAAAGGCCCCACCAAAATGAGCTCAACGTCCCTTCCATCTATTTGAAGCATCCGAAAGGCTGAAACCAATTCCCTGATGCCTTTATCTTTCGTCAAACGTCCCACAAAGAGGATGACCAAGGATTGTTCGGAAACTCCCAATTCCCGCTGTGGGGCAATCGCACGCTTCCCTCCGAAGACCTCGGGGTTAAAGCGCTCCAGGTCAACACCGCTGATGGACCCAGCACCGAGCACAGAAATCCTCGATGCTGCAATCAATCCTTCGTTAACCAAAAAATCGCGTTGCGATCCGCTATCCGCGTAGCAATGCGTATTCAGGCGACCCATAAGCCAGTCGCACTGTCTCATAATCCCCCGAGATAAGCCACCCATCCCCACCCATACCTGTCCGGTAAAGGTGTGGATTCGAACCGGTACCCGGGCCAGCACGCCCGCGAGTGCTGTAAGCAGACCCGCCTTGGGGGTACTGGAGTGGACAATATCAAATCGCTTGTGTCTGAATAACCTCGTCAGAACAAATAATGAAACTAAATCACGCCGAGGCTCTGGTTTTCTGGCCATCGGTACGGCATGATAACTCAGATGCAAGGATTTTCCAATCTCCTCAAGTACCGGCCCGGGACTTGACACGAGCGTAACATCCATTCCCTCCTCAGCCAAGTATCTCAGTTGCTCATGCAGGAGAGTGTCAAAAGTAAACGGTACTGTCACAGCACGACAGATTCGCACCGGCCTGAGAAAACCCCCCAACGGCTTTATGAAGACAGGGAAAACGACAGCAATTTGTTTTGCTTATACCACCTGAGTGTCCGAAGCAATCCTTCACGCCAACCAACTGCGGGACTGAAACCGAGTTCTTTGCGGAGCTTGTCACTGCTGTATACTACTCCACTCGTTAAAGCCCTGACCCGGCCCATCGTCAACGGCGGTGAGAAATTGGTTACCCTCCCCACCACTTCGAAACAGAGAGCCAGTGTGTAGGCCAACCAAGCTGGCAGATGCCCTGGCATCTTGACCTCCAGAAATTCGGTTGCCGCACCAACGAAATCACGCAATGAACACGAATCGGAAACAATATAAACCTCACCCGCCGCCTCGTCGGTTTCAGCCAAAAGCAAACAGGCCCTAACCACATCTCCAACGTAGATGTAATTGGCCACCGAATCGCCAGTGCCCACAAATCGAAACCACCCCTTTTGGATAGCAGTTAACCAGGGAGCCAGACTATCACGATCCTGATTTGCTCCCTCTCCAAACACAATCGTCGGTCGAATGAGTGCAACAGGTATTTGAAACTCTTTGAACGCAGCCAGCGCCATTTGTTCGCCACCATACTTGCTTCTTTCGTATGCATTTTTCGGATGACATGGGGTGGATTCGTCAACCACCCCGACACCGTTCGCTCCAATGACGCCTACACTGCTCAGATGCACAAACCTTGTCAGCTCCTGATCGCAACAGGCTTTCATCAAGTTCTTTGTCCCAGTTGCATTGACCATATTGAAACGGTGAGCATCTCGGGTTTCCCCTCCGAGGTGGTAGACCACTCGGGCACTCTTTGGAAATCCTCGAAGCGTTTCCGGCATGGTTAAATCACCCACCCAAGGATCCACATCGCCCCTCGGCCACAATCGTCGGAGTATCTCCGGTCTGCGAGTCAGCACCCGTACTCGTATACCCTGTTCAACCAGGCTGGTCACCAAATGGCGACCAATAAAACCAGTTCCGCCAGTTATAGCCGCAAGCATGATAAATCAATTCCTCGCTAGCTATCGGATTGAAACAATTATGCTGGTTGACCTGATAGAGAGGAGAAATCACTTTCGATTGCCACTATTCTCTTCATTCAAGAAAGACAACAGATCTATACCACGATGTAATGCTCTTAGCCCCACTATCGCCCCCTCTATCTGGCCAACGGCATATTCGATGTGTCTCATACGAAACGAAAAGATGCCCAATATGAATCTCGCACTAATCTGAGCCAACACCATCCATAAAAAAGACATTCGGGAGAATTCACCATGAGACTCCACAAAGAACAGGCGCCACAATGTAACAGTGCGCCCATAATATCGATACTTCATCTTAGCCGCGTGATCATATACGTGTTCATGTCTGACCTTTGCATCCGCACATACATATAAAGGATGTGCCTTCCCTATTGGGTAGCTGAACATAACATCCTCGCAAATAGCCCAGCGCGAATATATTTCCCTTCCGGTAAATCTCTTGAGAATCTCCCTTCTCCAAACCGTCGCCCCACCACAAAGCCACTGAGTCTTTAGATGAGAATCCACAGGTGTAGTAGCAACATTGTATCCGGAACGAAGAACCCGACCCTGTTTTGGTGAACTCATTCCCATAAGGGCTTTCACCCATGAGTATCGGTAAGAAGGACTGTTCACAATATTAAATGACACGCCGGCGGTATCCGGTTCGCACTCATTCCAGAAAGTTATCATCCTTTCAAGTGCCTTTGGCTCCAGCACAATGTCGTCATCCAGAAAACCAACAAGGGACGTTCGGCCGTCCAGAAGCGAAACCCCCTTATTTTTCTGGCGAATCTGGCCTGGAGGGTGGCACTCCCAATACTCCACTGGTAACCTATCGGAAAAAGACATCACGATATCTTTCACACTCCGCCCGCCATCCACTATGATAACCCTGCCACATGGGACTGTCTGTTGAGCCATACTGTCGAGAAGGGTTTTTACCCTTTCGGGGCGATCTTTTGTGGGTATGATAAGGGCCATATCTTGGCCCGTGCAAATCTTTCTCTTTCCATTCATGAGGTAGTAACCCACACTCCCGTATTATTCTTGATGATGGAACCCCGACAGCCACCTTATCCCAATTGGCTTCATCGAAAACCCAGCAACAGTCAGGTAGTCCTTCACTCCCTTCGTCCCTAAAGTCCCCCCCACAATTGACCCTTGTTAATTGATATATTCCGTTTACCCGTTGTCAGAACATTGTCCACGGTATCTACTCCAGCAAATTATATCTACTCTTTCTTACAAAATACATCAATTGACTTCGAAACATTTCAAACCATATTTTCGCTGAACATTCGTGGTACGATGTTAATCCAATTCTATCCAAATAAGAAGCGGTAGCATCATAATTGATAGTTCCTGAAGATCGAAAAACCTTCTTTGCACCATTTTCAATTAATAAACCCACTTGCCTTTCCGAAAAACAGCTACCTGGTTGACCAAACGGAAAAGAAAACAAGTTTCTAGAATTTGGGTATTTTTCTAGTTCCTCCCTATTCTTCACAAAAGACCTAATCAATCTCTCATCGGACATTAATACAGGGATGTAATGGTTAAAAAGGTGATTACCATAGAAAACCACCTCTTTCATCGCTGCTTCTTCGATATCTTCCTCTCTCGCAAACCCACCAACGAATTCGCAAACTTCATCACTAAAGTTCTGTCCAACTTCTTCTAAATAAGAATACACGATTTCCTCTGAACATAACAAAAACAAAACCCGCCTTCCAGATTTTCCAACTACACGACTCCTCAGATACTCGACAAAATCTAACCTTTTTTCGCACAGATACGTAATCAACCCCGCCCAAAAGATCTCACCCTTGATAGGACCCATATTCAAAAAGATTACACACGGAACATGCTTCCTTTCCAAAATCGGGATAGCGTTCGTAAAACAGCTACGGAATCCATCATCAAAAGTAATTAAGGCGGCCTTTTTCGGAATCCTCGATTCCAATAGATCGTCCGGGCTTATTATGCGGAAATTATCTTTTATAAACTCTATCTGGTAATCAAAAGTCGCAGGTGACACACTAAGCTTGTACTTACGCATAAATTCACTCGGCTTATCCGAAACGTCATGAAAGACAAAGACCGTCAGCGCATTTCTCAACAACACATTATGCACAACACGACAAATGAATCCAACTGTATTAAATATCATTGCTCTCATACTATCTTAGATAATTTCTACCTTCGCAACATCAATGAATCTCTTACACTAAACTTCTTTTGATTTCTTACACAAACCCCTTTATACTATTATAGTCCTTTCTTAATACCTTAACAATCTTTCTTTCCCAGATTTGGCTTCCCACCTTTTTCCGCAATAATCATGTCATTTTTGTCTATAACGTATCGTCCAATATAATTAACGGCAAACACACTGAAAATGTTACTGTTCCACTTTGTGATCTTTTCAGAGCACCCGATATAAGCGTTTGGAAATAATCTTCTAATAGTTTTTGGAAATACGTTAAAATTATTGTAATCGCAACAAATTTTGTAAAACCCAAATCTAATCATGAGTTGGTCGAGTTGACGTTCACCATAAGATTTGTTTATAACACTTCCAATTCCAGTTGACCGCCAGAATTTCCTATATACATATTTAATTGCTCTTTTCATTAAGTCCAAGCCAAACATCTTTAATATTTTATTGTAAAAATCGACCTGATATGATTGCATAATAAGGGTTCCTCCTGGTTTTAGAACACGGGCTATCTCTCTTATCACTATATTCGGATCACGAAAATATTCAATAAAGCCAATAGCGCAAATTAAATCGAAACTATCATCTATAAATGGGAGTTTTTCGCCATCACCAACTATACATATTGGTTGAGAGGGGAAATTAATGTAATTAAGCCTCGTTTGTCTAATCATGTTCGGTGAAAAATCAATTCCAAAATATCTGTTTGAAACGGAAGACAATATCTCAAAATAATCACCTGCTCCACAACCAAGATCTAGTGCTGATGAAAAAGTGTCCTTTTTCAACATACGTCTAACCGCTTCGCGGCGTGCTATAAAATTATAAGTAATATAAGTTGTGGAGTCATAATTCGCTTGCCATGTGCCATCTTTTGCAATCTTTTCGAACATTTGTTGACTGTTATTGTTTATCATTTTTTACATCCTCTAATTCGATGATGTATCATTGTTACACATATCACCTGTCTCTGAGGGGATGGTTTTTATTGTATGTCTTGAATGTAAGCTATCTTTTGAAGCGGGCTTCGGCGAAATTTGGAATCTGAAAGGATCCTTCATTTTCCTGAAAAGGTGCGAAACTTTTTCGGGACAGAGGATACCACATGAAAAGAGTTATGAAGAAATTAGTGTGAAAACAATAGAGCTTACATTTTATTAAAAGGAGGGCTTCTGGAAAATCCTTTTTCCTAGCTGTCCCTTTTTGAGGGCTGAAAAATCCTTGAAAAATCGGAAAAATCCTCAGGGTACGAGTTGTAAGCAGTTGAAATAGAAGGTGTTTTAGAAGGTTAGGAGATGGGCACATATGGCATTCAATAATTGCAGTAGTATCAATAAGCTATAATTTCGTGAGGCCTTTATAATACTTCACAGATGTTGGGACATACGATTGACACGAGAAGGTTTGCCGCAGGCCCTACAAACCCGCAGCCACAAGATCCTGAAGTCTCAGGATCCCAACTGGTCCATTCTTTTCGTCCAATATTGGGAGGACCGTAATAGGTTTTGGTTGTCCTTGCATTAGGCATAGCGCAGTATATGCCTTTTCATCATATCGAACCGAGGTGGGATTCGGATTCATGATCTCCCTGATCGATATCTCAAAAGGGTTACTACCCGATTGAAGACAGAGACGTATATCATAATCCGTAACAAATCCGATTAGTCTCCCGCCCTCGCCGGTCATGCTCACAGGTCCTGCTTGCTTTTCCGCAATAGTCATCAGAAGTTCCTGTATAGTCGACGTCATCGATGTTATTTCAGAGATACAATCCACAGTTCTTCGCCTAACTTAGTTCCCAGTTTACTCCACATTCCAATTTCTACTCGCTAAATGTCTCGTCCATCTTCGTCGGCAACCGAGTCAAACAGTGTCACGCCCGCTTCTTGATTACTACTATCCAACTCCCACAAATAAACCCTCTACTCCCTAACATATCGGTTAAACAACACCAAAAGCAATCCAAACACCGCCTTTCACAATTATTAGCTATTTCATTAATTCGACCAAGTGCAGACACAGCTCGTTTTCACGATGGGTTATTTCATGCTTTCCGCTCCACAAAGAATCCTATGATATTTTTCTCATCCGGGACTCTGAAATAATTTCTTGCATATTTTTTCGCAGTACGTATGGAAGCCTTATCAAGTCCATTGTCCAATAAACGTATTTCTTGCAAAGCAGTTAATAATCCCTTCGGGGTGCCGGCTGCCCATTTAGAAGCTTTCAAATTCAATATCGGATCACAAGGTAATGCTGCGTCAATATCTAAGTGAATAATTGGCACACCATTTATCAAAGCCTGCATCCCCACCGAGCTCTGACGATAGATTACACAGAAACTGCTTTCAATGTCCGACTTAAGATCACCATCTGAGAGGGAAAAATTATCCGGAATGTCGCAGAGGCATTGATCGAGCAATCTCTTAATTGGCATATTAGGATGAGCCCTTAGTTTAAGGCTGTAATCCTTAAAGCTTTCAGCATTCTCAAACAGCCAGTCCAGAACTCCAACAGAGCCCCTAACGCCATCAAGAGCAACAAGAATATTTGATCGAGCACCCTGATCTGCCTTTTTAGTATTGCTGACGGGAATATAACGTAATGAACATGCGGGATAAATCCTTGTTGATTCACGTTTTCCAATCTTTGCCATCAGACGCTTGCCTTCGGGGCCAGTGGATACAAGAACCCCTGGTTCTGGCCTCACTTCTTTTTCACTATCGGTCAAGCGTATTTTTAAATTGAGGGGGAATATCACTGCATGGCTGTATCCAACAATCTGCCCTGAACTATATTTCCTAAAAGCCTGAATACATGCCCTTTCAAAAACACTACCCTCATATAACTGGATTAGTCTAATGAACTGTTCATTCTCGCATAACTCTCTTATCGCACTATAGTAAATTTCAGCGTCAAGGTTGAAAGAGTATTCAAAACGCCGTGAATTCCACGCTATTAATCGTGAAAAATCCATCCCGCAAAAAGTACTTCGATCAAATCGAATTCTTCTCATGAAAATCTTTAGTATTAATACTATCAATTCACCCCATGGTATAATCGAATATGGTATTAAAATTGAAATCTCATCACAATCTCTAACTCTTTTTACCGCCTTTCTATAGTCACCTAACGGACCAGCAAGATACCTAACAGAATTGCCACTCTGCATAATAAAGTTGTGCAAGTTTCCAAAAAAATGATCCCGATACTTACCATTCCGAAAACAGTTTTCATAGAAAAGCGAAACAATTAAATTTTTTTCCTTTGTTGTAAGTCTCCTTGGCTCATATTTTGGCGAAAACCACTTTTTGTAAAAACAGATTAAGGACATATAGAGGAAGTTTCTCAAGTTCATTATCTCTTGAATAATTCGTCGGGACCAGTAAGGCAACGATAAATACGGTATCCTATACACCTTCCAGCCCATTTTCTCTCCCCATTCTTCACACAGATCTTCCTCTTGGAGGCTTGAGCAAACGATAACGATGAATTCTGATTCTTTTGTAACCTTTTGAGCAAGGGTAAAAAGCATGAGGGTGAAATAAGCAGTGGACCTTTCCCATTCCCCCATCTTAGATGAAACAACATTTCGCCAGAACGGATGGTCAGGACCAAAAGGTTTCACTACCTGATCCCAAAATCTATCGAATTCTCCAAAGAATTGTACAGATCCGGTCTTGGTTAGACTTGGGAGATAGAATCTGCGGATCCCCAATTTTCTGCCAAACGCGATCTCTCTCTTTGTGAGTGGCCTCATCGAAATCAATCGAGGCAAGTCTTTGCCCACAAAGATCTTTTGATGTAATCTATTTGTTATGATTAACTCAATCATTCCTCTTTCTCTATCGATTTGGATCTGATACCATACTGGGGACAGCGTCCAAATCGTTTCCAGTTTCGGGTTGATTGCGTACCCTCGATCCAATCCTTTCTGCTGGTACACCACCAACTATTTCAAAGTCATTAACATCCTTTGCAACAACTGCTCCTGCTCCCACGATCGAACCTCTCCCCACAATAACATTAGGTAATATCACAGCATTAGCGCTAATCCACACCCCACTTTTAATAACAATTCTCCCCTTACGATGTCCCTGCTCCCTAATAGGCATATCGATATCTTCGTATCTGTGCCCGCTCGCACGGATCACGACATTAGGGCCTATCAAAACATTATCCTCAATAATAATAGTCCCCCTCACATCCGCATTAACCATAACATTACAATTAAATGATACATTGTTCCCGATTTTAATTCTCGCCTCGTTAGTGATAGAGTCCGCAAATATGCTGTTGAAAGGGCCAAACCAAATATTTTCACCCAATTCGATATTCTTAAAACCCTTGAAAAACACAGCCTGTGGTATGGAAATTCTCTTACCACAGGATATAAATCGCCTTTTATAGATACTATATCGGAGATAACATCCTAATTTCCCCGGAAAATAACACAAAAGGGTATGGAACCATGCATCGAACTCTTTCAATACCCTATTCAACATATCCACATATCGCCCTTTCAGATCACTTATAAACAAAACTCAAAAAGACGCCTCTGAAAACGTTCATCACAGAGCTTTTGAATCTTTTCAGGAATCTCTTACAAGGCCCTTTATTAAGAAGGCCTGACCAGAAGGTAAGGGGAGGAAAAATACTCTATCGAATTGAGAAATACATTCATCTACAGCTTTTTTTGCTCCAGGAAATTGCATACACCCATAATCATCGAACACCATTATCCCCCCTGGACATAAGCGGGGATAAAAAAACTGAAAAGAATCATATGTCGGCTGATAAAGATCCACATCGATGTGTACAAAGGAAAATTTTTGGTCGTTTACCTCAGGAAATCTTTCAGGTATCCATCCTTTGTAGTATTTTATAAAATCAAACTCTTTCAAATTATCCTGAACGTCTTCCAAAGAGCAGGCAAACTGTTTTCTGACACTTTTTAAGTCCCGCTTCTCATACTCATATCTGTCCACTGATTCTATTTCGGACAATCCTTGAAATGAATCAAAAATATGAAAACAAATATCTATATCTTGCGATTTTAAATACGTTGCTATCTGACAGGCAGAAAGTCCTCTCCAGCATCCCACCTCGCACACATCACCTCCCTTTAAATCTGCATTTCGTATAAGTTCATTTAAAACATAATGCCTTTGCCTTCTTAATACATTATCGGTTGACTCCATCTGGGTTTTTAGCTGTGCTTTTTCATACAGGTTCTTAAATGAGGTATCCACTTGAAAAAATGTATCAACAGTATTTCTTTTTTTAATTTCATAACCAAGGCTATTCAGACATTTTTTTATCATTTTTTTCATCATTTGTTGACCACAGCTATTACCGTATCGCAAAGCCAATTTTCCTTCATCTTTTCTTTATATAACGTATCGAGTTCGTTCCCAAAAATGTAACTGTACCGACCGAATCCTCCCGGCTTTCCCTCCTGCATCCAAGTCATATGATTGGAGATATCATACCTTTGTTCAGGAAATAATTGAAAATTATAGCCCGTCCTCTTGAGGACTTCACTCAAGCTTTCTTTGTTGAAATACCAATGGTGCGCAACTGACCAGTAGAATTTATCAAAGGCAGGAACCTTATACAATTCAACAAGAGGATCTGTTGCACACGGTACCTCGAAGATCATCTTGCCAGTCTCATTTAACAATCCCATATATTGTCTGATGAACTCAACCGGCTTTCCGATATGTTCCAAAACAAAGTAATGTATGATGAGATCGAAGCCCAAATCGTGATTTTCTTCTAATTCTTCTACAGTTTGATATACGTGAATACCTTTGGATTTAACATACTCAATAAATCCCTCCGATGGGTCAAGACCATAAACATCAACCCCTTTATCTGTTAATGCACTCAACATAAACCCCGATGAACATCCTATTTCCAGGATCCTTTGTCCTCTTCTCACATAGGGTTCAAGAAAAGGCATCCTCCTTTCCACTTCTTTCTGATTGGATATGAAATGTCTTTCAGCGTTCGACCAATCCTTATCCCTCCCTGATCTTTTCTCCATATATTTTTCAAATTCCTTCTTATAAAATGATAACTCCTCTTCTTCAGTAAGAGGTGGGAAAAGATAAATCATCTGACAGGCATCACATTTCCAAAAGTGTTGTTCTGGAGATCCACCATATACGAATTCTCCCTTAATTGATTGGAGCGATGGCTTTGCATTACAAAATCTGCAGTTCGGTTTAACCATTTGTACCTTCCACTCTACCAATTAAATGCTTTCGCCCACTGAACCATTTTTTCCAACCCGTCATCCAGGCTGTATTTATACGTAAACCCCAGTTGAGATTCCGTCAATGATACATCTGCATAGATTCCCTTCTGATCACCGGGAGTCCCTCTTTCAATAACGATTTCTTTATGCACTCCACTTATCTGCATCATCTTTTTCAAAAGTTCCTCTACGGTTGTCCTAACTCCAGTGCCAACATTGTAAATGCCACCATAGGAACGTTCATCTCCGATAATTCCAATCACAAAATCGACACAATCGTCAATAAAGATAAAGTCTCTAAACCGGTCTAACGGGCCTTTCACTATGACTTTATCTTCTCTCAAAAGCTGAGCAAGATAGATACTCACCATTCCCTGCCTCAAGTTACTCATATTTTGCCCAGGCCCATATACATTGAAAAAACGCAGAGACGTGGGCTCCAGTCCCCTCGACTCATATATTCTCATGTAATTCTCACTTGCCAGTTTGCCCACACCGTAAAAGGATAGTGGTTTTGTTATATGGCTTTCTGGAATAGGCTTATCTTCAACTTCTCCATATACGGACATTGAGCTCGCATAAATAAAACGTTTGCATCCATTTTCAAGGGAATATTTAATGAGCCTTAATGTAGACTCCGTATTCGTGCGGAGGTCATATGCCGGGTCATCAAAGCTAATCTCCCCTGAAGATTGGCCAGCAAGGTGTAAGACTGCATCAAATCTTACACCATTCAATTGCTTGATGCTGTCAGGTTCCTGGCAGCCCCCTTCTATAAATTTCACTCCTTTGGGGATATTTTCGTTAAACCCCGTGCTCAGGTTATCAATGGTCCATATCTCATTCCCCTGGTCTACTAATTTTTTTGCAATCGATGAGCCAATAAACCCCGCAGCTCCTGTAACCAAATATCTCTTCATTATGCCCCTCACTTATACCATTTACTTGGCATAACTTTTCATGAGTGGATCATTAATCATAAAACTTTCCACTTTCTTTAGATCCTCTATAGTGTCAACACTGTATGTTTTATAGTGGGAAAAAACCATTTTAACTCTATATCCATATTCCAAAATCCTTAGCATATCTACGGATTCAATAATCTCGAGTGGTGTCGAAGCAAATTCATTGAACTTGATCAAGAAATCTCTCCGGAAGGGAATGATACAAACCTGCTTATACATCGGGACTTCCTTTGCCCCCTTTTTCCATGAGGGAATCGGTTCCCTTGAGAAGTAAAGGGCAAAGCCATTTAAATCGACCACTACTTTGACCTCATTTGGATCCTCCTGTTCCTCTATTGATTCCAGAGCTGACATAAGATTCACGGTCTGTATGCTTTCATCTTCTAACATGGGCTTAATGGAATCATCTACCATCTCCGGATGAAGCATGGGTTCATCCCCTTGAACCATCACTACAATATCCACTGCTTTATGTATCTCTCCCTCAATCTTTACCATCGCCTCTGCCGTTCTATCTGAAGCCCTTTCATGGGTATCAGCCGTCATAACAGCCTTTCCATCAATGGATTCAATGTAGTCAGCTATCTCCTTATCACAGGTTGCAACATACACCTCATGTAAGGTTTTACACATCTTGGTTCTATGGTAAACATGGCCAATCATTGGAATGCCCATGATTTCGGCCATGGGCTTTCCGGGGAAGCGTGATGAAGCCATCCGTGCTGGAATAATTCCTATTATTTCCGCATTATGGATCATGTTCTTCTCCATTTTCATACATCCTCATTATCATTAGGAAAAGGCACCTAATGAACTTTTATGATCGCCTTGAGGATTTCGCCTTCCCTCCGCTTTTCCCATGCCTCCGCATATTCGTCCAGGACGAAAATATGTTTGGTAAATTCCTCCAGATTCAATTTCCCATATGTTTGGATTGCCTCAATAAATTCCTCACGGGTACTTCCCACGGATCCGATGATGGACTTATCGAAAGAGACGATAGCCTCGAAGTTGAAATTCATGGTATCATAGGGAAAACCGAGGAGCAATATTTTTGCCCCTGTCATGCTTTCATGAATGGCCTTTTTCAGTGGCTCGATTTTCCCGGTCGCCTCCACGATGTATCTGAATTGCTCAAGGCCAGAAATGCCCAATTGCGTCTTTATTACCTTGCTCCGAATGAGCTCCAGCTTCCCCTTATTCTTGTCAAATACGGTTGCACGATATCCCTTTAGCGCTAATAGTTGAGCACAGAGATTCCCTATCGTTCCCGCACCAAGGACCGCGACACTCTCCGGCGACTCAATTTCCTCATTAAAAAGTTTTCTCAACCCTCTCATGCAAACAGCAAGGGGCTCCACAAGGCAGGCCTTCTCAAGGTCGGAACCTGGATCGAGTCGATGTAGTAACTTGGAGGGCATCTTCATGTATTCCGTATAAGCACCATCGAAATTTAAAACCCCCACTTCCTTCCTCTCTTTGCATCCCAATGGATTACCTCTTCTGCAAAATTCACATGTTCCACACCCCATAATACACTCGCCCACGACTTTATCATCGATCTGAAGCCCTTTTGCAGAGGACCCTTTTTGGACAACAGTTCCCGAGAATTCATGTCCAGGGACGACGGGGTATTTTGCCCATCCCGACCGGTAATAGTCAAGCTTCTCCTCGAGTACATCCAAATCGGTCGAACACACCCCCACATATCCGACTTTGATCAAGACTTCGTCCTCTTCTAAATACGGAAGACTCGTCTCCTTGAGAGCGTGGTGATTCTGACTCATTATCACCACACTCCTGTTGATTGAGGGATAGTAAAAATCCTGCTTCATCTTCTCTGTTATCTCGGGGCTGCGGTTAAAACCATCGTAGGAACCCTTACATTGGGCAAACCGATAGGGGATGATTTGACCCATTTTTCGTAATGATTTTCGTGAACTTAAACCATACATCACATCCTTCGTGCTCAGTAAAAGGAAATCAAGCACTGCCTTTGTTCGGGGATGTTCCTTGCCTGGAAAAATATTTTTGTATGCAATAGCCTCTCTCTTAAAGCGATTGTAGATCTGACTATATTTCTCCTGATGTATATGAACCAAACCTGCATCTGCCTTGTAATAGACGTAAAAACCCCTTGCTTGAATTTTTTTCGCCCAATCGATGTCCTCCAGCCCGGAAAGATCCTCATTATAGGGAATTTCCTTCCACAGCGCCATCCTTATTGCGGCGTTTGCATTATTTCCAAACGCCTCCTCCACAAGGATCTTTGACTTCGTTCCAAAAAGAGTCCTGAAATCCCTCTCCTCGGATACCTTGGTTGTATCCATCTCAATGTGCCGACCATAGACCATGCCAATCTTCGGATCCTCGAATGGGCTGATTATCTTATGGAGCCATGTGTTATCCATTGGATACGTATGGGCGCTGGCAAAGACGGCATAATCCCCCTGAGCACACCGACAGCCCTCATTCAAGGACCGTCCAAAGGAAAAATCTTTTGGCGACATTTTAACGATTCGCGTTGGATAATTCTTTGCGATTTCTAAGGTTCCATCGGTGGATCCCGAATCAACAATAATTATTTCCCAGCTTGAATAATTCTGATTCAGAATTGAATCAAGAAGATGTTTTATATGTTTCTCCTCGTTGAACGTTCTTATTACAATGGATGTCTCGACCCTACTCACATTCCACCTCTGCAAAAACGGGACAAGAAGCACTGTCGGCTGAATTCACGAATAAAGGAATCACAAAGACTCGCTTCAAACCCTTTAGATTATAGGAGGATTCATTCCGAAAAGAGGGGTATTCACCCCAAGAAGATATGATGGAAGGATGAACATTGCCCTCCTAAATGGCCCATTCAATAAAACCTTAACGTCAACAAGCGTTTTTCCCCTTTACCTTAACGAATCCGAATTACCATCTGTTTTTGAGCCCGTCGAGAAGGCTTCTTATCGTGTTTTCATGCTCGCGCTGCCACGCTCCGGGTAAGCATTGAGCGCCCCTTAATACTTTCTTTGTAAATTGATCATCTCCCCAAATAACCTTTATTGCCCCATATCAACTTCCTCAGGAACAGTACCTCTGCCGAATCCGTATAAAGGCTTTAATTATTTTGCAGAAGACCCACGGTGTACCGCGGCGATCTTGTCCTTACCCCAGGTCTTACAATAACGCTCCGCGGCATCAGCCATTACAGTATCCCGAGAAAGCCCCGCTTTAAAACCGTCCAGAAGCCATTTTAAATACGTTCCGATCCGCTCTGCCGCTCGCCCGTCACGAAACGGATCAATCTTATCCAACAATGCAGACCAGTCTCCGAATCCTACCATACTTCCGTTAGAACTCCGGTATTCATTAATAGCATTCCATAAAGATTGCCAGTCAGTGAAAACCACTTTACCCTTACCTAAATCATATAATTTACTAATCGACCATCCTTCCCGGTCTAAGAGAAGCGTCGAAACACCTGCCAGTGCTGCTTCCACACCTGCAGTTGAAGCATATAAATTACTGTGAATCGCAATATCGGCAGCTAAAGCCCCTAGAGCTGGGGGATAGGAACTCTGTAACGCCCCTCCCTCAAGAACAAAACATCGACCGGTCTCCTCTGCGCGCTTTAAAACATCCGCTACGGGACCCAATCGATTCCGAAGTGTACGGGGGGTTTTTGGTTTAAATACGACCCCTAGCCACGGCTTTGAAAGCACTTTTTCAAGCAAAAATTCATAATTCTTCCGTATAAACTCATGACCTGACAACCAGCGGGAATCAGCCGCGGAGTTTTCATCAAAAAATGCAACAATATAGTTAGCTCCGTTCTTCTTTAACCGCTCGCGTATCTCCTGTGCCGGTTTGCGAAGCAACGTAAAACGATGATCACCGATATACCCTACTGCTATATGGTATGGAATAATAGAGTCCGATTTGCGCTCAATATCTGCGTTCCATGGCGAAAAACCAAAAACAATATCAGATGCAATTGTGGATTCTGAGGTAGGTAATTCCTCAAACGAGCGCTGATAAATCGCTGTTACACCACCGACGCTTTGTAACGCATCTGCGATAAAACAATGCTGGCCGTTATATTTAAACCATGTTAAAAATATTTTGATATTATATGCCGTAAATAGATCAACCCAATAACTACGCTCTGCAAGATATGCCATGATCTGATCCTGCACCCACTTTCTATCATATACCGAATACCTTTTATCCGCCTCTATCTTCAATATCGGCTTTTCTAAGACCCGCGGCCAATGAAGAAAGACCGGAACTGAAGGGACAATTGATGCCTTTGGAGATAGGGCAATAGCATCCATATTATGTTTCCGTAATTCCATCGCCTTTTTCTCGTCTGCCGGATCAGAAGGGATTTTAAACATAACGACTATATCATCCCCTAACAAGGGAGACTGTTGCCAAAAAAACATATCGGAATAGAGCTCAGGGCGATCTAAATTATGATGGCCATAATACTCGACACCAATTTTTGGAGGAATCTCCGATCTCGAAGCAAGCGCACTATTTACATTATTTATCGGTGTAATGTTCAAGTGGTCCCTTACTATAAGGCGTCCAATTGTCTGCAACCAACCCCTTTCCGAAACATAAAAATATACATGCTTGATGAAAAAAGTAATAGCTGGTCCAAGTAACCGAGTAACCAACGATTGAAGACCAATATTTACATTATGAGTCGGGGTGACGTGAACCGCATGCTCTATTCCATAACGCTGAATCTCCTGCATCCAGGCACGCTTGTCCATAAACAAAATGGATTCTGTTTTATTGCCTTTGTCAATCAGACTTTTCCATTTAACTATCTGAATCAGAAGAAGTCCCCGTAACACCGTTGACCGAACATTATGAGCAAAGAACGCAATCTGTTTCTTAAGATACACCGCTATTCTGCCCTCCATTGATCCATCACGCAGAACAGCCTGGAAAAGCGGATTCTCTACCATCCACTGTTGAACCCGAAAAAAGTCACCATACCTTATGTGCAAACCAATAAGATCACCCTTCTCGTCCCGTATATCCTCATATCGAAATTGCAACTGCTCAACCGAAATTTTCAACAACCGTGCCGTTAGACGTGCAATAAGTATCCCGGCTGCTGAACCATCAATATAAAAAACAGTTTGGTATTTTTCCCGCCGGCTTCGTAAAAGGGCCGGCAATATAGAGGTTACCCACGATATAACGGTTAAACGTTCAACAATGTATAACTGAGAAAACGTCTTCGTATTCATACCTGTTCTTGTGCTATGTCTGAAGCTTATATAACCCTATCCTGATCTTCATGAGGAAGCCTCACCGAAATTTGAAACAGCGAAGAACTAATTCTTTCCATGTAATCAGCAAAAAGACTCCAGTTCTAAAATTTGTTCCCTACTTTATCCATAGCTTTCTTGATAATATTTTGGCGTGAGCGAAAGAGGGCATCAAACAAATGGTTACGGTATGACAGGACGTATAAACTTCCCCATATCTCGTAATTTCATTGCTTTTTTAATCTCTTCAGGTGATGGCAGACGATTGAGATATTCGAGAGCAACTTCCTCCGAAAAATCCTCGTTTGTCGCATGGCGCAACCGCAAGTTATTGTCCTGTTTCACAGGTTTGATTTTTTGTAATTCTCCACTGCTAAGAAAATGTATCAAAGCTTTTTGAGCACTTTGAACTGCTTTCATACCGACCAAAAAGGGGTCCATTGCTTCCGCTTGAGGAAAGACATGAAATAGTATCGGGCCGGTATCAATCTCTTCAGCATGCAATTGAATCGTTGCTCCCACATAGTCGGGACGTCGATCATACATCGCCCAGAAATTACTTGCTCCGCCACAATAGTATGGTGACACACCCATGTGGATATCGTAAGCGTTGTGTGCAATGAGAAAATCACACAATGGGCCTTTTGCATAACCTGCTCCAAAGACTATGTAGATATCAGAGTTGAGTGCTGGCTGGAGTGCACCCAAGTCTAATTTACCTAAATCACCCTTAGCCAGCGATAATTGAGTGACGTTTGTAGGCGTAAATCGTGGAGTACCAAACACCGCTTTTTCGGCAGCACTAACACATGCAAAGTATCTCTCCAGTACCGGTGGGTGTTCACTCAGAAACAAACCCCCACATTCCTGGACAACATAGACCTCCTCAGCAACTCTCGCAAGTGATTCAACCAACGCAATGTGCCGAGGTCGGTTAGCGGTGAAAACCGTGGTCTTCACGTAAGTAGTAATAAGCTTTAAGAAATTGGGTGTTTAAATCTCCACTCCCCGTTGACCTTTTCCCATAGATGAGGGAGCCTGTAGCTATCAATTACATTCCAGCAGTGTTCTTCGGTGATATCTAGATATTCAAGAAAATCCTTGAAATATTTGGAAGGAAACTCATGGTCATATCGTCTAACTAACTCCACCCCCTCTTCACGAGTTAGACGACCATCCCGTATCTCGTGAGCTGCATCTTCTATCGCCCTACCAAGACCGAGCTTTATGTATCTCATGTAATAGTGCATCCCGTCCAGGCGATCATCCAGACTTGCGTATCGGGTATAGGTTCCTTCAGTGCGTTCTGGATTGGATTGATATCCTGTGTGTTTAACCGCATACTCGTAGTTTTCATGAGGGTCCCATTTATGGTAGTAGGAATAAAAGTATTTCCCTTCGATCCCGGCTTTCTTCAATTCTTCAAGCGTAGGAGGTTTATAAAAGACAAGCTCCGACTCATCAATATCCTCTTCACTGAGATAGTCTTTGTGTTTAAGACCATAGTCGATCAATTCCTGAAGCGTGGACCCTTTACTATGCGTACGGCCCCATTCTTCTACGGGAAGATAAGGTTTGTCACTGGCCATATCTCCAACATATTCTACCAAACCATTCTCACCATAAAATATCAGTTTGATGCCAAATTTTATCGCAACATAAACGGGATAATTGACCTGTCCCAATACAAAGGCATGAAAGGCATCACCAAGCTCCTCAAAACTTAATCTGGCAAGCTTGCGATGTAATCGACCGTTGGGGGAACAGAGTAAATTAGTGAACCCAGCTTCCCTAAAATTTTGAAAGTTTTGGTATCCAATATCGGTGTAGATTAACGGGACCCAAGTAGCCGTGAGCGGATGCATTCCGTATTTATGCTTCAATTGATGGGCAACAAGGCCGGAGTCTTTCCCGCCGCTGCTGGGTACAACCACATCCCAGTAACCATCGTTTCGACGATGTTTATCCAATAGTTCCTGCAACTGCTTCTCTCTATTCTCCCAATCAATGATATTTTCTTTGTAATGAATATATCTACAAGCGCTACAAACCCCTTCTTCATCAAAAACTATCCTAGGACGTTGGTTGGAAATAACACATTTCTTACAATACTTTACTTCCTTGGGTAGATTGGACAATCGTCTATCAAGATCCCCTCTTTCAAATATTTTCTTAACCATAGCATCCTTCCTTATTGAAAAGATTTATTCATGATCTTATACGCTTTTGTATCATGCCCAAAGCTTGAATAACCCTATCATGATCCTCCCACGTCAACCCCACCGAGCATGGAAGAGACAGTCCATCCCGATACAGACTATCTGCAACCTCTATTTTATAAGCAAGACAGCTTTCAAATGGCCTTAGCGTATGCAACGGATGCCACAAGGGGCGTGTTTGGATATGAAGACTGGCCAATGCATGAAGAACGTCCCTGCTTGACATGCCGAATTTCTGTTCATCAATTAAAACAGTATAGAGCCAGGAAATGGACTTTGCCCACTCAGCCTCACCACGGGTAGTGATCCCCTTTAAAGTCCGCAAACCTTGATCATAACGTTGAGCAATCCCCTTTTTAGCAGCAATATATTCATCAAGCACCTCCATCTGAGCAACGCCCATTGCTGCATGAATACTCGATAGACGATAATTATATCCGATCTCTTTGTGGATATACTCAACTGGGTCCTCTTTGGCCTGTGTGATAAGATAATGTGCCTGCTCTGCCCACCGCCGATTATCGGTAACAATCATGCCACCACCACCGGTCGTTATAATCTTATTGCCGTTGAAACTGAAGCACCCGATATCCCCTAGGTGTCCAACCATTCGATCTTTATACTGCGCACCTAAACTTTCCGTGGCATCCTCGATAACTGTCAGATTGAATTTGCGAGCCATCTCTAAGATGGGATCCATATCTACGGGATGGCCCAAAATGTGGACAGGTAAAATAGCCCTGACCCTGCGGCCGGTGGCCTTGTTGTAAAGCGCACCGTTTTTCCAACGGCACTCGTTGTTTAGAAAGGCAACTATTTTTTCCGGATCCATCTGCCAGTGGTTAGGCTCAGAATCTATGAAGACAGGCCACGCTCCCACGTAGCGAATCGTGTTTGCTGGTGCGACGAAGGAAAGGACGGATACGAGGACCTCATCGTCTGGCTGCACGCCAGTTATGAGCAGAGCAATATGCAGCGCGGCCGTGCCGTTGCACGTTGCAATACCATGCTTCGTGCCCACATAGCCAGCCACATCTTGCTCAAAGCGGCCAACAAAGGGGCCTACTGAGGATACCCAATTGGTATCGAGACATTCCTTGATGTACTTCCATTCGTTACCACGGATCTCCGGGACACAAAGGGGAATAGTTCCCTTGGGCGTCGGAGCCCCGGGTTCAAATTGCCTCGATATTGGGCGTTTCCTATTCAATCTCTTTTTCAAGCTGTTTTATAGAAAACCGCCAAGACTTGGGTAATACAAAACATTCTTGGCTCTCCGACTGACTGAAATGGAATTGAGGCTGGGCGGGAAGGTTAAATAAATACTTATGTGAGCCTCTGAAATCCGAAATCGATTACCTCCCCTTTAAGATACTGTCTTACATTACCAGAATCCATTGTTTCCTTTATGATTTCAAACACCGCATCCGAATCAGAGATGAACTGGTCTATGATCTCATCTGTAAAAGCATAGGTCACTCCAACAGAGGCCCCTACGAGGTATCCTCGAGCGAGCATCTCTTGGGCGTAAAGGGTCTGTACTTCAAGGGGTTTATCGCAATTAAATGAAAGATGGCACAGTGAAGGGATTCCACCCACATGGATGTCCAATCCATTTTTTTCCGCGATCTCCTTCCATCCTGAAACGATACGTTCGCCATAATGATTGATACGTTCTATTACGTTGCATCTTTCGATTTTTCCGAGAGTAGCAAGCCCGGCTGAAAATCCGATCCTCTCCGTCCAGAGTGTGGAACTGATGAATGTTTCCTGTGCATAATCCATGACCTCTCTGCGTCCAATGACAGCAGCAATTGGGTAACCATTTCCAAGCGCCTTCCCAAAGACGGCAATATCAGGCTCGACCCCAAGGTGAAGATGGGCTCCCCCTTGCACCATTCGGAATCCCACGGTAATCTCATCAAATATCAACACGGCATCCAGTTCATGAGCGATTCTGCGGACCTCATGCAGGAAGTTTTTTTCAGGAAAGGAGTTGCGCATCGGCTCCATGATGATAACGCCGATTTCTTTGCCATATTTTTCCGCAAGAGCCTCTAACTCTTCAATCCGATTATAGTTGAACGGAATGGCACTATTCACAAGTTCCCGCGGGACACCCAAAGGTTTAAGCCCAGGCAACAATTGACCATCTAGGTTGGCAGAATCTCCCAAATTTGCAGCCAAATACCAATCATGCCAACCGTGATATCCACAAAAGGCGACCTTGCTCCTTCCTGACGCCGCACGCGCTATTCTTATGGCTATGGCGCACGCCTCACCACCTGTTTTGGAAAATCTAACCATGCCCGCCCACGGGTGAAGGGATAGAAGCCTTTCTGCAAGTTCAACTTCTTCATAGCAGTTTAATGTGCACATGCTTCCGCTATTAATTGCATTTATTACTGCTGCGTTAATATCGTCATCAGCATAACCCAAGATGCAGGAACAAACCCCCATTCCAGTAAAGTCGTAATAGTGATTGCCGTCCAGGTCCCAGACCTCGCAACCCTTGGCTTTCTGGTAGTACGATGGCCAAAGATCCGGCAGAAACCGCTCAGCCCTTTTCGACAGCAACTGATTACCACCAGGAATGATATTCTTCGCTTTCACCCACAGTTTCTGTCCCTTCATTGCTCACGCCCTCTTATCTTATCCAAATTATTCATTATCGCCTCAACACAAACGAAGTCCACAAAATCATCAATCTCGAATGACTTCCATTTCGGTACCATGTAAGCCAACGTTCTATCATGATAAAATCTTCTTTGTGCAAGTAAAACCCTTGTATCCGAGATATACAAACTTCCCTCAAAAAAATACAATTCATCCAGGTCTTGTCGTCGCGTAGGAGATACGAAGCCTTTATCAAGAAAAGGTCTGATCAAACCATTGGAGTCAATTCTAACATCAAACACGGGGTGCGAAGAAACCACCTTAGATACACCAACGATGGCGTCTGCTATATCCCGCTTAGAATCCAAAGAATGAAGAGCTTGATTAACATCATTTGCATCGGTCAACGGAGAAGTCGGTTCAAGGAATACGCAGTAGTCATATTGGTCACCTTGTCTGGACAGAAATTCAATCGCATGTTCGATGACAGAAACAGATGTGGCAGTGTCCGTTGCCAGTTCAGAAGGACGAAGGAAAGGAACCTCGGCGCCTTGTTGTGTAGCCTTATCTGCTATTTCTGGATCATCGGTCGACAGGATTACCCTGTCAACATAAATGGATCCTTTCGCAGCTTGAATTGGCCAAGCGATTAATGGATTTCCACAAAGGTTCATAATATTTTTGCGGGGTATCCCTTTTGAGCCGCCTCGCGCCGGAATGATAGCGAGCACCGATTTATTATGTATCATCCGATCTCTCTCGTTCTTGCACCTGTTGTGTAAAGAACAGGCTCTCTATACCAATCGAAACAATTGAATCTTTTACTATGCTCCTACTCGAAAAAAAAGCGTTCAATTACCCTCTTTCTTGTTTCCTTATATGAGATGTTAGGTGAATGGCCAAAAACCACCATATTGGAAGGAATGTCATCGTCCAGGACAAAAGTCCCATAAGACATAAAACAGTTATCCCCGATTTTTGAATTGCCGATTAAGGCACTGTTACCATACATTACAATCCCTTTACCTAACCTTGGGTACTTTTGATTATTCCCTCCCACCGTCACTCTCTGGTATGCAACGAAACAGTCTTGATACTCAGCTCTCCCCAAAACGGTTCCAACACAATGAACTAATAGGAAAATATCTGGTAATTTTGCTTCGTAGAAAATATCTATTCCATGAAGAGCCTTGTTCAGATAATACACTCTACCAGCTAAGTGTTCGTCTCTTTCTTCCTGCCAGATGGTATTCGATAAATAGTAGAGAAACATTGCGTATTGATCAGTATTTAAATGGTTAAATCTTACTTGACTGCCATCAAAAAAATATTTATTTTTGACTTTAGAAAAGCAGTGTTCTGTTCTTTTCATTGCTTTCTTGATGAATGGATATAAAATTTCAGTCTTAACTTCAGAATCCGGCAACAAATTACTAATTTGATCCGCTACAAAACGGTTTAAAGTCACTGTATCTAATGATTGGAGCATAATATTATTTAAGTTATGACTGTAGGATAAAACCGGCAATCAAAATGTTCCCCTTTAACATGGAAGAACAACCGTTAAGTAATCGGGCACGTTTCATGTTGTTTTCCTGTAACGTTTTCCAGGTGAGTAATAAATGTTTCTAGCATCGGTTTGTGTATGCGAAAAGACTCCTCGAGAGGAGTGAGTACACAATCTCCTGTATCAAGGATTTGCTGAACGACGAGATGGGTCAACTGGCTCTGATATGGCTTTGAAAACGTCACTTCTTGCCACGCCCAGTCATTATCACTTTGAGCTATTAAAGCTTTCCCTTGATTTTCAAAAATGATGAAGCTTGAGTTCTTCCCATGAATATGAATGATCGATGGGGCAACTGTTCTGTGATAATCTAACAATGAGATTGCACTACCATCATCCGTTTCCCCTCTCAATATCCCAGTAAATTCTTTGAACCCTTGTCTTTTGTGCTGCTGGATAGACCTGTCCAGGCCGGAGCCATTCAATAGTATCCTATTGTGTCCCGTTATATATGAAAAAAGATCCAGGAAGTGAATGCTATTACAGGCCAGACCCCAGCCTCCTCCAAAAAGGTTGAAAAATATGTGTTCGTCAGCACAAAAGCGTTTTTTCATTTCCTGATAGAAAGGATACATCCTCCGTGGACAATTAACCCATGTCTTAATTTTTTTAGCATCAAGCAAATCTATTATTACTTCAAAATCCGCATTTGATTGAAAAACCACTTTCTCCAGAATCAAAAAGCGAACCTGGGCATGTTGTAGTAACTGTTCCACGACTCGTCTCCGAACATCAGCATTTGTTGCAACGATAGCAATATCAACATCATGGTCCAAACTGTTGAGTTTCTCTGAATATGAAACCGATTGAACATGCACATTGAAGTCCACCTCTTCAAAACGCTCTTGTGCCAATTTCAGCGATTGAGCATTCTTATCAATAACTGAAATTGCAACATTTCGATCAATACGCTTCAATGCCTGGAGGTGACGACTTCCGATTTGACCTGCACCAATAATTGCTATGTGAAAACCCATTGAGCTAAACTCTATGCAATTCTTCGAAAAAGAGTAAAGAATTAGATGGCAGTCCAACCACCATCTATCATCAAGGTGATACCAGTTATATAGCTCGCAGCGTCTGATGATAGAAATAACACGACGGACGCAATTTCCTCCGGCCTCCCCATACGCTTCAGGGGCGTTTTCTTTGAATAGTTTTCCACAAATTGAGGATTTTGATTATCAAAAATTCCTCCAGGACATATGGCATTAATTCGAATATTGTACGCGCCGAAATAAGAGGCGGCATTTCTCGTAAAATTAGTAATACCCCCTTTTATCGCCGAATACGTCATGTTTCCTTTCATTTCAGTGCCTTCATAGATTGTAAAATCCTGTCCAACAACCCCATAGATGGAACCCAAATTGGTTATTGACCCTGAAATCCCTCGAGCTTTCATCTTGAAGGCTACTACTCTGGTAGTCCAGACATACGAATTGAGATGAAGCTCTATATTCTTCTGCATTGACTCTACTGTTACTTCTGCAAAATTGTTTGTTCTCCAGTCAGAAGTCTTGGGGTATGAGCAATTGACCCATATGTCCATTCCCCCGTACTCCGAATCGAGGGCATTAATATTCTCTTCCGCCGCTTTTAAATCGGTTACATCAAAATGATGGTACCAGGTTTTCATATGATCCTTGGTTAATTCATCTACCATGGATCTGCCCTGAGCATCATCCACATCCAGAACTATCGTTTTCGCACCAGCACTCACCAAAGCCTTCGTAACTTCGGAACCAATCAGACCCAAACCACCGACTACATAGGCTACTTTACTATCCAAGCTGAACTTATCAAGATAGCTCATCATAGGTAATTAACCCTTCGTACCCAACCATTTAATAAGCCTGCGCTCCATATCGTAACTCGATCAAACCGTTTCCATCCTTCGGACAAACCACTCACTTCCCTATGTTGTTTATCTCCCCATCAGCCCGTCTATAATCATCTATCCTTCCGACATCCATCCAATATTCCCGTATGGGAAATACAGCTGTATCTTTACCACTATCGATGATCAATTTGAATAAGTCGGGCATATCAAGATACGAATCCTGAGGTACCAGTTCTAATACCTCAGGCTCAAATAGGTAAATTCCCGCATTTACAAAAAATGAATGGAGTGGCTTTTCATCAATTTCTTCAATCTTACCATCCTTAGTTCTCACAACACCATATGGTACAACAAACTCGTATTCACGAATGCACATGGTAGCAAATACCTTGTGCTCTGAATGAAAATTAACTAAGTCTTGAAAGTTCAAATCGGTTAATAGATCCCCGTTTATTACAAAAAATGGCTTGGAAGGAATCTCAGATAAAAGTGACAAAGCGCCGGCTGTACCCATTTGCTTCTTTTCTTTTAAATACTCTATTTGAATACCCCATGCTGATCCATTACTGAAATACTCCTCTATCATTTCGGCTTTATAATGAACCGATAAGAAAAACTTGCTAAATCCATAATTTTCGCAATTTTCAATAATCCTCTCTAAAATAGGCTTTGACCCTACCTTTAACAGCGCCTTTGGAATATCCTCAGTTAATGGCCTCAAACGACCACCCAGTCCGCCAGCCATAATTACAACCCAATTATCCTGTTTGCTGATCTTCAAATGCTCATCATAATACTCAACATCTACGAGTATCCCATCCTCATCTATAACAGGTAAGTGCATCAATCGTGTCTCTTCAAAAAATTGCGCTACTTTCGTCTCGACCTCCGTCAGCAATGCTGTCTTGGGAGAGGCATTCATTATCTCTGTTACGCAACTATCAAGTGGAATACGCTGTAGTATCCCTTTGCGAAAATCGCTTTCCGTTATAATTCCTAGCAGTCTGTTTCGTTCATCCACAACGAGAGCGATGCGCATTGAGCTTCTGTCAATAACCCGTCTGGCATCTTCAACAGTGGATGACGGCTGTATAAGTGATTCTTTCCAGTTCTTTTTCATGTGCTTTACTGACCCCATTGTATCCATTACGTAGCCTGGATCACTATCACTCGATAGATAATCTATTTTTATATATGGACAGTAAATTAATGAAGATTACTTCTCAATCTATAAACCGTTTGCTCTCGTATAGGACCGTCTAAAATTAGCCACCAATATTTTTTTTATTTTTTTAATTGAGTTCCCAGTCCCATATATGTGGTTACAACTGCACTGAGGCCATTCTTTTTTGAATCCATTTTCAATGGCTTGTTCCACTTGCTTTCCCTGCGGTTCAATATCGTTTACACAGACGTCTTTATCTCTTCCTTCCTGCCTTGTGCCAATATTTAAGACGGGTTTACTGAAATACGGTGCTTCAACTATCCCGCTGCTTGAATTTCCGATTACAAACGAACAATTATCAAGGGTAGTATAATAACCTGCAGCGCCCAAGCTTTTAGAAACAATAACATTATCATTCTTTTGGTGTCTCTGTATGATTTTAATAATTTCTTCTGAGCCGGTATCATTGTTTGGATATGTCACCAGAACTTTTACCTTGTATTTTAATATTTTCTTGATTGAAGAATCCATTAGTGCAGCAATCGGTTCTTCACTCTTTGTAACAGGCTGAAAAGTCATTAATGCAAAATTGCCCTGTTTTAAAACTGGGAATACCTCAGAGATTGGTTGGGGATTCTTTTTATATTCAAAGATTGCATCAACTGCTGTTGAACCTACTAAATATACATTTTCGCTTTCAATGGGATAATTGTTTCTCAATCGTTCAAATGCCGATTTACATGTTGTTAGATGGATAGATGCCAAATTTGATATATTGTATCTATAAATATTATCTACAGCCCCTTTGGTAATCTGACCTCCGGCATAATGTACAATCGGAATCCCCAAAAAGTGGGCGGCTAATGCTGAAGCATATGCCTCAATTCTATCACCAACAATATAAACTGCGTCTAAATTTTCATTGCTTAATGCACGATATACTTTATCTACAGTTGTGGTAAATTCATAAACTTTATTCCTACCATCTTCAGTGTATGTACTGATGGCCTTCTTTATATTATGGCCATCTCCCATTATCTCATTGATGGTATAACCATACTTATCAAGTAAATGTAACCCAGTTACATAAATATATACTTCAAAATCAGAATCATTTGATAACTCTGATAGTAGCTTCCTCGTCAATCCATAATCAGATCTTGCGCCGGTGACAAAACCAAGACTTATTGCCATTCAATCATATTCCTTGTAATAACACGATCTTTTTCGACTTTCACTCTTAGTCTCTTCCCAATGATCATATCCTTTTCGATCGGCAAAAAACCTGTTCCTGGCCTTTTAAAACAGATATCGGTTTCTTTGATTATTTCTCCTGGCTCCAAAACCCTTATACTGACAATGCTTTTTCTCACAGCTCTCGCAATCTCTTTCTCTTGTTCTGATATATTTTTCTGTGAGCTTCCCATGGCAATCTCAATATTCCTGATACTTTTAACCAAATCTGCAAACTCCCCAATAGTTGAGGATGACTTATGATCTGGACCAGGCAAGTTCTTATCCACAGTTACATGTTTTTCTATCAAACAAGCACCGAGGGCCACAGCTGCTATAGCACAGTCATTGCCTATTGTATGGTCAGAGAAACCCACTGGATATTGAAATCTTTTTTTTAATTCGTTCATGACGTTTAAGTTAACCCCTCTATAAGGTGCTGGATAATTCGAAATACAATGAAGAAGAATGATATCTTTTTTGCCATTTCTGTTAAGTAGATTAATCGTTGTTTCTATCTCCGAAAACGTGGCCATACCAGTGGATAAGATAATCGGTTTATCCCGATTTGACATATATCCAAGCATATCAATTGAAAATATTTCACCTGAAGCAATCTTAAAATAGGGCAAGTCAAGGTGTCTATCGAGAAAGATAAGGCTTTCTGAATCAAAAGCTGTGCAAAGATAATCTACCTTATTGTTTCTACATTCATTATAGAGAATTTTATGCTCATCCAACGATAATTGTCTTTTAGCAGACATCTCCTTGGCGGTTTCACTGCTATCATTCTTCTTCTGATAATCCGCCTTAAAAGAATCTAACGAATATAAGTTGTCGGGATTTGACAACTGGAATTTTACGGCATTCACCCCAATTTTTGAGATCCTTCTGACCATCTCAATCGCCATCTCAATGGATCCATTATGATTGGGACCAACCTCAGCTACGATATAAGTATTAAGCATTTATACTCCTGTACTTATTCATTTCCTTCCCGAGATCGCCTGGCATACGCCACATTCTTTAAAATATTTTGCTTGTACCTTGAATCTCTGTTCTTTTTAAACATTGATTTTCGCATCAACAGGGCGTTTGGTCATCAATATAATTATAATCATGATGTATATTGCTCATCATAATCACACCACACCCTTGCTTCATAGTTTTGATGCGAAGAAACTGCGTAAAGGCAACTTTTTCCCCACACTCCACAAAGGACATATATTAATAGATAGAGCATTCACTGTTCAATATTTACCAACATTTGATCTTCTGTTGCTCTCGACCTTTTCGATCGTAGATAATTTTTTGCGTAAAAAATGCCTTCCCAAAGAAAAGGTAGGGGATCATCTATTTTAAAATCCAAAAAGAAGTCGTCATCGAGTTTCAAATATGATTTGATGCTATCCCATTTATTCTTAGCGAATTTGTAACGATTAAAAAAACTAATAATATCACCAACAATCCAGCGACTTTTAACGCCATTCAGATAACTATCGGGAGCTGTGAAGTCAATATTGTTTGCTATGCAATACTGATAATATGGATACTCGATACCGCAATCGACATCATGTCCTACCGTCCCCCAGTACCGCGGATTGACTTCCATAAGCCATTTTTTGCCAGCTTGTTCGTCAACAATAAATTCAAACATTGCAACGCCAGTAAACTTCATATATTCTGCTATTCTTTTTGCATAGTCCGCTATCCCTGGTTCATGAATACTCTCACACTTGGTACACGTTCCACCGAAGGATTCTTTTTCCCTAATATTCCGGCGCATGAATTGAGCAACTACTCGCCCTCGATCTGCCAGTAAGGTCGCAGCATAAATTCTTCCATGAACGTACTCCTGAATAAGAGGATAATAGATCTGAACGCTAAACCTTGCTACAATATCTTTATAGTTTTTTATAAGTTCTTCTCGGCTATAAGCAAAAAATACCCCATGGGCTCCATTACTATTCTGCATCTTGATGACGACAGGATATTTCAAATCTCCTACCTTATCTTCCAACTCAGCTATATCATCAATCCTTATAGTTTTCGGAAAAGGCACAACTAATTTCTCTGCTAAAAGCCCAGATTCCTTTTTATTATTGAGTTTAAAAATAGTGTCGTAATCAGAGATAGGGATTTTAACACCAGAAGGGAACTTTTTTATATTTTTTGCTACTGTTAATATCTCCTCATGACATGGTATATACGTGCCAATATCGTATTTTTCAATGAAATCTACCACACATGCAACAAATTCATCTGGTTTTGAACGAAATTGTGGATATGTAAAGGATCCCTTCGAGTATCGAGACAGACTTGACATGAAATGTTTGTCAGTATCTCCAACGTAAACTTCGAGACCATGTTTTGCCAAATTTCTGACAATAACCCACGCACTTCTTACCCAACCGTACGTTACCAAAACTCTCTTGTTAATCATTTAGGCACCAGCAGTATAAATAGTATACATTTACTGCCGCAGCATTCCATAAGTATACTCTACTAATGTTATAATTAATGTCTGGCAGCTCAGGTGCCTCAGTGCACTGCAACATGGAGGCTGCTTTGATAGAAATTGATCGAAAAGTCCGTGGAATTAGAGACTATCTAGCTTTATCTCCTTCTGTACTTCTTCTTCAAGCAACCCTAATGTTTCTTTTCTTAGTGCAAGAAAATCGTCACCGACAAAATCTCTGGGTCTGGGGAGATCCGATTTGAGGATACCTTTCACCTTACTCGGCCGTGCGGACATAACAACAATGTAGTCCGAAAGGTATACTGCTTCGATCACACTGTGAGTCACAAATACGACTGTCTTCTTTAAATTTTCCCAGATACTGATTAGTTCTCCCTGCATATATTTTCGAGTCTGGGCATCCAGTGAACCAAACGGTTCATCCATTAATAAAACTTCCGGGTTATACGCAAGTGCTCTGGCAATAGCGACCCTTTGTTTCATTCCTCCCGAAAGGGTATGTGGGTAGGCATGTTCAAATCCAACGAGGTTGACTAGATTGATATACTCCATGGCAATTTCTCTGGCATCCTTCTTGCGGTAACCATTGTTTATTAACCCAAACATTATATTCCCAAGCACCGTCCTCCAGGGGAATAGAGCAAAATCCTGAAAGACAAATCCCCTATCAGAACCGGGTTTTTCAATAGGTTTGCCATCCATAATGATCTGCCCGCTGGTGGGCTGCTCGAACCCGGCCAATAGATAGAGAAGAGTAGTTTTCCCACAACCAGACGGGCCAACAATAGTCGTGAACTTATTAGCTAAAATTTTAAGGTTAACATTGTTAAGAGCAACAACACTGCTTGCGTCCTTACCGAAAACCTTTCTTACATCCTTAATTTCAATCTTGATATCACTGTTTTCCGTTTTCATCTCTCGGCAAGCATTCCCCATTTCTCAAGTGTTTCCTCTTCTAACCTCTTTAACAATGTTCTATCCAACAAAACCCCTAGAATACCTATGATTATAAGACCGACAAACATCACTTTTATGTTGTTCCAAAATCGGGCCTCATAGATCATCTTGCCGATTCCCCATTCTATCATGGCTGAAAGCATTTCGCCCCCGACCAGGGCACGCCAGCAATAGCCGATACTTAAACGAAGCGCTGGCATGACATAGACAAGGGATGCGGGCAAAAGAACCTTGCAAAATAAGCCTAATCCCTTAACTCCCATTATACGTGCCGCATTGATTTGCTGTCTGTCAACGGATCGTATTCCGGCTATTGTGCTGTATATTATCTCAAAGACACCCCCTAAAAAAATGGCTGTGATGACCGTTTTTCCTCCGAGCCCCATCGTTATAAGGAGGACAGGGATCCATGCAATTGTAGGTACCGATATAAGAAGGCTTAGGGTTGGGGAAAACATCTCTCTTATAATTCGATGTAAGCCTAAAACCGTTCCAATCACAACACCAACAACCACCGCCAAAATATAGCCTGTAAACAGGCGATAGAGACTATGGACTAGATGGCGTTGCAGGGCCCCCTTTTGCCAAACAAGGCTATAAAACTCATGTAAAATCATAGAGGGAGCGGGAAGTGTATCAACGTTAATAATGCCTATCCTCGCAGAGATCTCCCAGAAAAAGCCAATTACCAAAAATGGAAACAAAAACTGTCCATATTTCAATAGTTTGTCTTTCATCAGAACTGTTTTCGCCTCTGGTAGATACGTTCTATATTCTTCTATCAACTTCGAACCATTCCCCATTTTTCAATAGTCTTCTTTTCAAAAGGAACTATTAACCCCCTTTCTATACATGTGAAGGTGAGTGCCAAGAGAATTATTCCCCCATAGACAATACTCGCTCTGAGATATTCGGCCGCATCCCAAATCATATAACCCAACCCCCAGTTGGCAGCCGCAATAAATTCCACCGCTATGATCGTTCTCCAGCATCGTGCCAGACCCAGTTTAATCCCGGTAAAAATATAAACCGCAGCCCAAGGAAAATAGACATGAAAGAGTATGCCTATTCTCCGAGCGCCCATTATGGTAGCAGCCCTCACCAAGTGGATATCGATGCTTCGTATTCCAGTTGAGGCGTTGTAGGCTACCGGAAAGAAGAAAGCGATAGTACCAACCGTAATGATGGTAGGATCGCCAAAACCCATCCAGACAATAAAAAGCGGTGCCATAGCAATACCTGGAATCGGCATCACCAAGGTGATGATTGGATCACAAAAGCGATAGATCCGTTGACTGAGACCCATAAGTACCCCAACCAACATCCCTATAGCGACCCCCCATAGTGATGCTAGAAAAAGACGTTTGAGAGTAACTACTATATGAGACAGAAGTACCGAGTGACCTGCAATTTCCTGATGCAACAATACTACTAAATAACCATATATTTTTGCAGGAGCGGGAAACAAACCTGTATTAATCAATCCAGCTCCAGCCAAAACTTGCCAGCATAAAAAGAAACTGACTATCGGTATCAGCGGCAATAGATATTTTCTAAAAACCATTTCACCGTATCAGTAAATTCAGGAAAGAGTTGAATATACAAAGAGGAATTTCTACAACTGTTATCCCTGCCTCGTTTGACGCTCTCTTGTCAAGGGAGAGACTTCACATATAGTGTAGGATTGTTATCGAATTTACAAAGACGACGATTATGTCAAACACCTGGAAGAACGCACAAAATCGTAGCGGTGTATGAAGCTTATCCAAAACCTCTTTCGCGATCTGTTACGGACAATCAGTGTCTTTGAACGCACGAGCTCTTCAAGTACGTAGTGCACCCCTTCGTTGCCGATTCAGCCAAATCAACACCATTAAAAAGAATGAATATTCCAATAAGCCTCGACTTCATCACTCTTTTCTTTTATGCAGTTTTTTAGCCTCCTCAAAAAAGCTCTTATCATGTCTCAAAACAGGAATCTTATCGATCTTCTTCTTCTCATAGAGAAACTGAGCAGTATCTTTAATTGAATCGAGAGTACCATCTGTAATATCAAGAGAGAAATCTATCTTCTGAAAAACATTCAAAAAAGCATCTGCAGAAACATTATATCCCTTTGCACTCGCTGCCTTCGCGGCAAGTTGTGCAGCTCTAAGAGGGTCTTTTTGAATCATTTTGACTTTATCAAGGTGAACCGCGAGAAATTTGACAATTTTGGAACGATTTTTTTGGGCAAATTCAACCGTTGTATGGATTGAAACCGGAACCAAAGCAACGTCGCCATACATACGCAGTACTCTCCCAATACCCTGAGCCTCGGCAATAGCCCAGGTAGGGGCCCACACGGTAAATGCCCCTATGCTTCCTCCTTGAAGGGCAGCAATCATGTCTTCCAATTTAATATTCACCCATTTAAAATCTTCCCATGCTAGGTCTTTCTCACTATCAAAATATCTTCGCAAAACCTGCTCTGCACCGGTTCCAAGACGCGTACCCACTGTCTTTCCCTTTAGGTCTGCCCACGTCTTATAGGGTGAATCGATTCGAACAACGGTAGCATAACGATTGCCTCTTTGAAGCGTTCCTATTATTAATGCTTTAGCCTCGATAACACTAAACAGTGCAACTGTTTTACTATCAGAGCCAACATTTATATCACATTTACCCGATATAAGGGCCTGATTATTCTCCGCACCTGAGCTAAAGAGGATATGTTCTACATTTAATCCATGCTTTTCCCAGAGCTGCGGATATCCTTGAAGAACAAATTCGCCAGGGTAATACTGCCCACCATAACGGATGTCCACTTGTGAACCCGCACCGACAACACTTGCAAAAGGTGTCAACACGAAAAGACCTAAACAGAAAAGAAGAGTGATTGATACTTTTGTCCCTTTCATAGTGTTCCTCCAATGTTTTTGAACACTATAACAAAATCTTCTCCGAATATCTAATTATATGTTTTAATCATTTTTAGAATCTATTATGTTTCTTAATAAGCCACTTAAAAAAGCGATCTTATTCATCCTTTTTTTTAGATAAATCTCATAGAAGCTTCTTCTAAGTTCGGGGGCAAGTGGGATAATTTTGAGATTGGGCCTTTCTTTTACGTAAGATTCTGGTAAGAAGCAATAGCATTTACTATTCGGAAGCACCAACAATTTTTCATCTGAGGTTCCAACATACCCAATGATCTTAAGTTGTTCGATATCCTTACCCTGAACCGCCAGCTCATTTTTCAGAAACATATATAGACCTGAATCCCTGTGGTCAAGGATAATCGGCATTTCCTCAAGTTGTATGTTTTTAGAAGTATTTTTTAGGGAGGTAACCAAGACTATCTTTTCCGAGTACAGTTTATTAAAAACCAAATTGTTTGATTTTTGCGGCATACCACCAACCACTCCATAATCCAACGTGCCGAACAGAATTTTCTCATAGATACTCTGGGAGGGTCCGAAATATATTTCTGGCAGGATATTTTTGCTAAAGATAATTTCGACCAAATCTTTACTGAAATACCGAACTTTTGCATTGTTGGAAAATCCTATTGAGACGATATCCTTTGCATCTTTACGTCCGATTATCTCCTCGGTTGATGAATATATCTTCAGAATATCTTTAAACTTTTCATAGAGATATTTACCATGCCATGACAGAATCAATCGTTTTTTATCCAAAAATATCTTGTTCCCATAATATTGGTTTAATCTATTAATCCTCTGTGAAACCGCTGACTGTGTCAAAAAATTGCTCTTTGCGGCCTCCGTATAGGACTTTAACTCTATAAGGTCACAGAAAATTTTTATATCCAGAAGTTCCATAAGTGAGTTTTAGAAAAGTGTTAAAGAAAAAATGGCTTTGCCGACATACTATTTTCCGTCTCAAAAAGATTTGCCAGGTTTATTGTATATTATTCGCTATCTTCTGAGCCAGCCTCATTGTCAGGTACGAGGTAGCCAAATCCTGCCCGGGCCAGGTCAGCTCACCACCCCGAACCATTTTTCCGAAAGCTTCCATTTGTGAGTAAAAACCCGGTTTATAACGAACATCAACTTCATCCGGCTCAATATCGTATGTATTAAACCTTCTATCAGTCCAGCGACCGCTTTCCAACGGTTTAAACTCAACGGTTACACCGTCGCCATAGAGCATCACTCCCCAGCCACCAGGAGAGTACCAATGGGCACTATAATGACCAATCGCACCCGTATCTAACCTCATAATAGCGGCAAACTGGTCTCCATTTTTCTCAATGTGACTTCGAGATAAAGTGCTCACAATTGATGGTTCCCCGCCAAAAAACCGCAGCAGATCTATAGTATGAGTACTATTTACATATATCCACTGAGAACGTACAATGTCTTTTAATCTGTCTGCTAATTTCCAGAACCGTTCATGCCCCTCCACTCTCACGCCCAACAAATCACCATGTTCATGAATTATCTCACGTCCCTTGTGAAAGACCGAATAATACCGGCGGTTATAACCAACCATTGTACGTACAAAATGCTCTTTTGCCAGTTCCGCCAATCGCTTCGTCTCATCGGGCGTTAAACCAGGTGGTTTCTCAATGAATAACGGCAATCCCAATGGAATAATACCGGAACTTACCGCGTATATCTGGTCCGCTGAGACAAGCACCATTAAAGCATCTGGCTTCGCTTCTTCTAACAGCGTGTCTACACTATCTGCGCAGACCTTAATGCCGTATTCATCGGCCACCTGTCTAGCCTTATCATAAGTCCTGGATGTGATACCGACTGCTTCTATCCAGTCAATATCACGGATAACATCAAGATGCTTGTTCGCGATATTACCAGCACCGATTATCCCTATTTTAACCGTTTCCATGCCTCACCCGACTCTTCTCAGGGCTGGAACTACAATCGTCTTCATTCAGTGTTGAACAGATTGTACTGCGATCGTCAGAGAGATAAGGATCCTTGGACTTTGGAGGCAATAAAACAAGCAGTAAATTGAGTTGCTAAAAACGAAATATGCATTGAGGACTCGAAGATTTTAGTTCGTTCTGTACAAGACCTCCAACTCTCCGCTTTTGAACCGAACTGGTGCTGCTGTCTGCCGAATGTGCTCTTTCCCTCTCTCGATACAATGAGAGTTGATTTCCAAGAGTTCAGGTTTCTCCTTAACAAGCTCTATTATTTCCCTCAACGAAAACACCTTGCCGGGTACATACAATTCATCAAATACCCGTTTGAGAAACTCATAGTCTTCCGGATAGTCTATCGTCGTTTTCAAGCCGGGACACATGTATTTCTCATCTATACTCATATCATGACAAGAGAAGACTCCTGCCTTCGTAAAATATCCTCCCCAAACCTCTGTTTCTGTTTCATCTTTTAACTCACAAATCTTCTTCAAAGCATTCACTTTTATACCGTTCGGCCCTTGGCCGGGAGGAAGGTTGGTACATCTAATCAGATCTGCATTAGTCTTCTCATACTCATCAATGATCATATCAACAAACAAAGGGTCAACTATCGGACAATCAGCTGTTATATTCACCACATAATCAAGATTAAAATGCACTGCAGCTTCACAAAGTCGCTCAAGTACATCCCTTTCACTCCCCCGGTAATAAAAAATACCTCCGTCCTGGGCGAGTGTGGCCAGTGGATCATCCAATGGGTTTGTCGATGTACACAGTACAATCTCATCAATCCGCCGGGCATGTTTGAGACGGTCGCACATATGTAAAAATAGAGGTTTACCGGCAATCTCGAGTATGACTTTTTTGGGCAATCGGGTTGACTTCAGTCGCCCCGTAATAAGGAATCCAATTCTCATTTTATATATTATAGATCTCCGGTTTATATAAGGTTTGTGACTTCTCGAACCACGGTATCGTTTCCATGAGTCCCTTCTCAAGATTATACTGAGGTTCCCAATCGGTCATATTTAGTATCTTAGTATTATCGCATAACAATCTTTCAACCTCACTTTCCTCAGGACGAATCCTTTCTGTATCTTCAATTATTTCCATCTCCTTATCCATTAATGAGGCAATTAATCGAGCCAGATCGCCTATTGAGACTTCACTATTGGTTCCAATATTGACCACTTCACCAACAAGTGCTTCTGACTTTGCAATCGCCATGAATCCCCGTACAGTATCCTCTACATACGTAAAATCACGAGTAGGGGTGCAATTGCCCAGCTTTATCTTTCCTGTGCCTCTCAGCAATTGGGTGATAATAGTCGGGATAATAGCCCGTGCAGATTGGCGCGGCCCATAAGTATTAAACGGACGCACAATTTTTATCGGAAGACCGAACGCACGGAAAAAACTCAACGCAAGATGATCCGCGCCTATCTTCGTTGCAGAATATGGAGATTGTCCGTATAACGGATGGTCTTCATTAATAGGAACGTATTGTGCCGTTCCATAGGTCTCACTGGTTGAAGTGCTGAGTATGTTTTCAAACTTCAATTCCCGTGCCGCCTGCAACACATTGTAAGTTCCTTCAATATTCGTCCGTATATACGCAAGCGGCGAAACATAAGAATATGGAATTCCAATCAGTGCTGCTAGATGAAAGACAGTATCACACCCTTTTCCTGCACTGTAAACCGAATCATAATCTCGTATGTCTCCGGTAATGACTTCAATATCATCTTTGCATGAAACCGTCTCAAGCCATCTCCAATGATTCATCGAATTGTAGCGTACAAAGGCCTTTACAACATAACCTTCATTAACGCATAACTCCACCAAGTGAGATCCAATAAAACCACCTGCTCCGGTAATAAGTATATATTTCATAACATCTCCTGCCTATCGGGTTCTCACGTGGCCCATCAATATCCGTGTGTTCATTGAAAACTATCATATTGATATTCTCTATAGTTGGTACGTATGGTAAAAAATGTGATAGAAGGTGTCTGATCGCCGTTCAATTGCTGATTATCTTCCTCTACAAAGGAGCGTTCATTGGCATACTTATGAGTCGATCAAAATGCATATACCTCGGACGGATGGTTTTTCTAGCGATCAGAGCTTGCCGGAATCTGCCATGCGTTTAAAGTCATAATTTTTCGATACAAGTTCATTGAATGTACCTGAATCTACGATAGTGCCTTCTCGCATGAAGAAAATATTATCGCACTGTCTAATAGTACTGAGACGATGGGCGATAATGATCAGTGTTTTTTGCCCTGACAACGCTTCTATAGCCCGACTCACATCTTTCTCAGTTTCGCTGTCCAGCGCTGACGTCGCCTCATCCAGAATCAATATCTCCGGCTGATGATAAACGGCCCTGGCTATTCCAAGTCTCTGACGCTGCCCCCCTGAAAACCTGACACCGTTTTCTCCAACAAGTGTATCCAACCCATCCGCCAATTGCTTAGTAAAATCCTCCAATTGAGCAATTCTGAGAGCATCCCAGACTTTGTGGTTATCAATGTCTTTATTCTCCAAACCAAAAGCGACATTACCACGGATACTGGCATCTAAAAGGTAAATGGATTGCGGTACATATCCTATGTTCCTTTGCCATGCAGCCAGATGTTGGAATACATCTTGTTCATCGGCATAAACCGTACCTTCAGAAGGTTCCAGCAATCCGAGAATTACATTCGCCAGCGTCGATTTGCCAACACCTGATCCTCCTACAAAGGCTACAACGTCCCCTTTTTGAATAGTAAGCGAAATACCGTTCAGGGCGCTTCCATTAGTACTGGGATACCGATAAGTGAGATTCTCTACTTTTATTTCTTTTTCAAATAAAAGTGGCCTTTCCAAAGATCGCCTGATTTTAAGCGTACCTCGGTCTATGCTATCCGCCTGTTTGAAGTCTTGATAAAGAACATCGACGGCGGGGCTATTGAAACGAATTTGTTGTAAGTTTGTAACGATCAGGTATAGTGAAGGCATCAACCTGGCGGTTGCCATAGCAAACAGAGCTAGTGTTGGCAAAATACTCGTAATTTCTTTCCCTTGGCCTTGGAACAGGATAATGATCAGTACCACGATTCCAACTGCGACAAACTCTAATAACAGGCGGGGCATGTTCATCAGCGCTGAATTTATCCAGTTCGCACGGGCATTTTCCATCATATTGTTATAATACCGATCTGCAAAAAAGCTCCCCGTATCTGACACCTTCACCTCTTTAATCGCACCAAAACCCTCAAGAACGGCCTGGTTGCAATACTTTTGGGAAGACTGAATCTTTTCTCCTAGGATTCTCGTGTAACCGCTGATGAGTAGATAGAAGATCGCGCCCACCAATCCCAAAACACTGATGCTGGTGATGGCAATCAGTGGATTGACTGATACTAACAGAGCGAGAATACCCAAGAGTACACAGAGCTCAGTGCAGATTTTCAGGAGGCTGTATACAAAGAAGTAGACCTTTGGGACCTCGAACCCAATATTTCTAAGAAGCTCAGCGGTGTTTCGATATATATGAAAAGTGTAAGGCCTATTTAGGTAGAAACCAAATAGTTTCTTCCCGAATGAAGAACGTTTCGCGAAGACGAATCGCGATTGTAAATAGTTCATCACACCGACGCAGGCGTTCTTCAAAAAATAAAACGCTATCAATCCAATGCTTACATAAGACAAGCACTCTCCCAGGCTTTTGGACCCCGTGACCTCGTATACTTTGTGTAGCCATACATTGTTTTCAATAAGACTTGGGTCCGCAATAATCCTGAAAAATAGAGCAAATAACCCAACTCCAGCAGTCTCCAGGATTGCGCTAAAGAGCATCAACCCAAACAATAATAAGAGTTGTAGGCGGGTAGCTTTATCAAACAGATAAAAAAGTCTTTTAAGAGTTGCGAACATAGTTCTCCATTAAATGAGAGGTGTGATTTTTAATTATTAATGATTCTTTGTTGAAGGCTGATTATGTATGAGTGCCCTGAATTCGTTTATACGTCGTTCTGGAATGAATATATTCATTTGCGTCTATTCCTGAGGAGATCACTGCATATTTGACCTTTTGGAAGTCGGGATAATAGGGGGCTGATTCTCGCTCTATAATCCGTGCATAGTAAATACGATATAATCTGTTTAAACTGGTGCTTTTCAGACTTCGTATCGCAGCAATGAACCTACGAAAACAATCTGGAACCATAGACAATCGTCTAGCAGGAAAAGCCCGATTTACATATGCAGAAAGACTCTTTCGTGCCACCCCTTCTGCCTCCTCAAGACTTAAACCTTCTTCCCTATGTAAGTGTTTTGCTATACCTTTTATTGCACGTTCAAACCGTTCTGAAGCATATAAACTCCTATGATATTCTTCATCGAAAGGCGGCAAATTGTGTGGTTCCCTTGACGAGAAAAATATCGGCAAGATTTTCCTCTTTCCGTAAATCAGGCTCAGACTACCGGAAAACAGTTCACCCAAATTATAAACTGACGCGTACTTTGCTGTCTCTCTGCGAATGAGTCGCAAAGTATCGCTTCGATGCACGGCGTAATAATGTTGGCCTCCCGCTTTACTGGGCATGGCTAAATAGGCATAAACTCTTTCATCTGCCCGAACATATTCGATGCAGCGGGCATTGAAGTATAATGGAGCCCATTTAAACTTGCCTGCCTTAAAATGTGAAGCAGAACTATGATGAATATAGAACCCTTGTACACAAGAGTAATCGGGATTTTGTTCAAGAAACTGAATACAATGACTCACTGCGCTTGGAATGATAAAATCATCGTCGGCACACAAGGCTGCATAAGGGGTGGTTATCTCTTCTACACCTCGCGCTATTTTTTCCTCAAAAAAGATACCAGAGTCTAACTTTTTGTAAGTTATACTCTCATGAGCAAGCAATTTCTTTAGCTCTCCCGACTCCAAGAGATCGCTGCTCGAATCCAACACGATTATTCTAAAAGGGAAACAATAAGATTCATAAAATTTTAATAATCTTAGCAAAAAGGGGTACCGGTTGTAAGTAGGGATAACGAGCGTAAACGTGTTTAACATCGTTTATGGATTTATCCTTTTTTGGCCTTCAATGTGATCTAAAGGTTGGATTTTCTTCATCCCGGTACCGGTTATGATTTTCATTGCAAGGATGCTTCTTGAATATACTTTCAAAAACAAGTCATATTCTTACCAGATATGCGTAACAACCATCTTTGAGAATAATGACTGTGACCTGAGGTCGTCGCACTTTACTTGATCCGTTTCAGATACCCTTCCGGAGCAACAGTTATGAGGAGCTTGTTTTGGATAGCTCCGTCAATTACAAACTCATCATGCGTTCTCAAGAACTCTTGAACAGCTGTTCTAGGGTTATTGCCTTTTCCCCATGATCGATGTGTAAAAAAATCATCAGCCATGTATTCGATAATTGTATCGAAAACCACGATATAGCTCCCCGGGGTCACAATAGATGAGTAAAGTTCTAACTCATGGAGGACGTGGTCGTGAGTGTGGTTCGAATCCAGGCAAACCAGCACAGCCTGCTTGCTTTCTGCATGTGTTTTGACCTGTTCAACGACCTCTGGCGATACAGAAGATCCCTCAATCATGGTAATCCGTTTGAACATTGGATGGACTTCAATCGCCTTTCTGTTATGGGGACGGATTTCGATGTCAATCCCTAATACCTCGCCCTTGCCCATGAGTTCTAGGATCGAGGCGTAAAAAATAATCGACCCTCCATGCGCGATGCCAGTTTCTATTACTAGATCTGGTTTCACGTCCCAAAGGATTTCCTGCATCATGACGATGTCTTGTGGGTACTGAATAATAGGCCGCCCCATCCAGGAGAAATTATAGGAATAGAGCGATTTGATGGATTGCTCTTGAAAGTCCCGCACAGCCTCAAGCAGCGACATATTTTTGCCCTGATTTTGAATTCGTCTCTCTCTTTCTTGTTCAAATCGCTTGATAGGATCCATTAAAGTAATCCCAGTGCGTATAACGTTATGTCTGGATTGGACACAGTGTTCGTTATTTCATTGAGATAATTCTCGTTCATGACCAAAATCGTTTGCACCTTCTCGGAACGTAACACCTCGGTTCCGTAAATTTTGTGCGCCGTTTTCGGGATATACCGGTTCTGCTTTTTCGGATTGATATCTATGAGTCCCCGGATGAACACCCTGTCGGAATCTACCAGGTTTACGAATGTCGCCCCTTTGGCCCCCGCCCCCCATACCATTAAGTATTTGTTCATTGCGACAAACTGCCTATAACGATCAAACCCCTGGGCGAAAAGGCTGTCAGTCAAAATAACTGGCTTTCCATCTCGCGTGACGTATGGTTTCATGTCCCTGAAATCAGCAATGAGATACAAGTACTGATCTCTGAAAAGCTTCCCTGCGTGCGAGGCGGTGAACATGGATCGTAAAGTTTGGGTAGTAAAATAGTTGCAGTGTTCATAATAGATATCCCAGAACGCGTTTTTCCCTCTAATCCAATCGAAGCAGGGAACCTCAATGAATATTTTGCCTTTGTAGCTGTTCGACTTTGCGATCGTATGCAGAAAGTCCAAAGGTTTTTTGATATGCTCCAAGGTATGACGCAAAATTACTAAATCGGCGTTGATCGCTTGATACGAGTCGCCAAAATAATCCTTGATGATCCGCGGGTTGTCACCTTCATAGGCAGGATCGAAGCCGATCGCGTCAACCCCGTTTTGCAACAATCGGTCTATAAAAAAGCCTTTTCCAGATCCGATTTCAATGATCTTACCCGACAAAAGACCTTTAGATTTTAAGAGTTCTATGATTTCCCGAAGATATGATTGAAAGTAATGGGAGTGTGTCTGCTCGTTTTGATAATTTTCGTCATACCGCATCAGTTCATCGTTGAATTCTCCATTCAAAACAAAGCCGCAATACTGACACTGCACCAAAACGACATCTCCAGTGACGGCTTTCTTCGCGTCCTCTTCAGTATCATACACCTTGTTTTGGAAAACCGGCATGCACCTGACTTCGTAAATCGTCTGAGGGGCACACTCCCTGCATAGCGGACAATTGTTCATGATTGGTGTAAAACGCTCTGCAATTTGGTATTATTTCCCCAAAATTCCATCGGTTCATAATCTGGGTAAGGATAATAACCTAGGTTTAACTCGATGCAATATCCTTTTTCTTCCAGATACTTTTCGACGAGTTTACGAACTGAGAGTGGCTTTCCGCTACAACAGTTGATGATTCCCTTCACCTTGTCTTGAAGGGCGATGGCGACAATATATTCTGCTACCTTTTCAACAGGCAGATAGTCACGTAACTGCTCACCGCCCGACATGTTAAATCTTTTCTCTCCTTTTTTGATGGCTGTTTCTAGCTGCGACAGCAGCGATTTCTCGCTTTGGCCCTCGCCGTACATGTAAAACAGCCGTACCCACTGAAACGTAACAGGATGTCTGGCAAGCAACTGCTCGAGGTACCTTCGCAGTGTGTCCTTCGCCAGTCCGTAAGGGACCGTCGAGTTGGTATTCAGATCTTCCGTCAGGCAACCGTTTTGCATCCCGTACTCAAGGCAAGAGCCAGCCACCACCACATGGCTCAACCCATGCTGAACCATGTTCTTAATAAAATTGTAATGTACCATTACGTTCTTTTCGAAATGGAGCAGATCTTTGTAGTTCGGCAATCCCTCCCATGCCAGGTGAATCATGCAGGTCGGCCGCATAAAGAAAGAAAAAAAATCTTCCCGCGTTTCATTCAAATCGCATTGAACATACCTAACCCTTGAAAACCACGAATATCGCTCTGCTTTTATCGTGCTGCGCGATGTCGCTATGACCTCAATCTTTCTTTTCAGGAGCTCCCTGACAACGTGGTTACCGATAAATCCTGTCGCGCCTGTTACGAGAATTTTCACACGAAACTCGACAAACTGAAATTGCAATGCTTACGGTTAAGTAACGCTCAGTTTAGGGATGGGTATTACAAACTTTGCATGCCATTCCTTAATGTACTGAAGTTGTTCCATGATCTCATCTTTGATGTTCCAGGGTAGGATAAGCACAAAATGAGGCCGCGTTTTTCTGATTAAATCTTCAGAAACGACCGGTATATGGCTTCCAGGAAGAAAGGTCCCCCGTTTGTATGGAGAAGCATCGGCCACAAACTCGATCAGATCCTTCTTCACCCCACAGTAGTTAAGCAATGTATTTCCCTTAGCGGCAGCGCCATAAGCAACGACCTTCTTGCCGCATTTCTTTTGCTCAAGCAAAAAGGAAAGCAGGGAATATTTAACTACATTCGCCTTTCCCTGAAAATCCTGATAGTACGCCAACGTAGTCATGCCGGCAGCCTTTTCCCGATCCAGCAGATCAGCCACATTCGAGGTCATATATTTAGAGCCGTCCTCCCTGTGCTTGGCGTAAATCCGCAATGACCCGCCGTGAGTCGAAAGTTCCTCAACATCGAAAAGATGCAGTCCATGAGCGGCGAATATCCGCTGGACGGTGTGAAAGGACAGATAAGAAAAATGCTCATGATAAATGGTGTCGAACTGATTTTCCTTGACCAGCTGCAGGAGGTGAGGAAATTCGAGCGTGACCACGCCGTCCTTCTTGAGCACCATCTTCAGTCCCTTGACGAAATCGTTGATATCCGGCACGTGGGCAAGAACGTTATTACCCACCAAAAGATCCGCCAGTCTTCCCTGTTTTGCCAACTCCTCCGCAAGTTTAACCCCGAAAAACTCCGTGATGACTTCAATACCTTTGTTCCGAGCGACTTCGGCAGTCTTTTTGGCTGGCTCAATGCCCAGGCATGGGATGTTCTTTTCTCTGAAATACTGAAGCAGATATCCGTCGTTGGAGGCGATTTCAACAACATAGGACTTATACGTGAGCTGAAGGCGGCGTGTGATCATTTCCACATAGCTTTCAGCATGCTCCAACCAACTCTTCGAAAAAGAGGAAAAGTAGATGTATTTATCACTGAAGATTTCATCTGATTTCTTGTATTCGTCTATCTGCACCAGAAAACACCTCTCACAAACAAACAGCTTGAGAGGGAAAAAACCCTCAGGTTGGTTCAATTCTTCCTGGGTCAGGAAAGAATTTGAAGGTGGAGAATTGACCAAATCAATAAATTCATGCTTCAACTCATGGTTGCAAAATCGGCATTTCATCACAAGACAATTCCCTCAAAATCTTGGGACAATAAGGGATGATTCAGATCCCTATCGGAAATGTCCGTTATCTCCAAAGGCCATGAAATATTAATCATGGGATCATCGTACCGTACCCCTCCTTCATGCTCACGGCTGTAAAATTCCGTATGAAAATAAAGGAGTTCACAGTTTTCGCCCAAAGTCTGGAAACCATGGGCGAAGCCCTCCGGGATATAAATCATCTTCTTGTTGTCGCCAGATAGCATCACACTGTGCCATTGGAAAAAGGTAGGAGAACCACGGCGCAAGTCAAGGATAACATCGAATACTGATCCATGCAGACATTTCACTATTTTGATTTCGGCCCTTGGAGGATATTGAAAATGCATTCCCCTAAGCGCACCCTTTTGTCTGGTCAGGGAGTGATTAATCTGGACAATTCTACTCTGATACCCAATTTGCTTGAGCTCCTGCTGGCAAAAAATGCGAAAAAATTCACCCCGTTCATCCACAAAAGGTTCAGGCTCAAGAACAAATGCATTCTGAAGGGGAGTCCGACTGATCTTCATTCCATGGCCCAGGGTATTTCATTCTTTTTCGCATGGTCTACGAATTCAGCCAACTGCTTCTGGCTGAGCACCCGACCTGATTCATAAAATCCGCGGTACCATTGTGCAGTCTTTGCAAAAATCACAAACCCATCCCAGACCGGTCTCCAACCAAGTTTTGAATGAGCTTTTGAGCAATCCAGCTTCAATAGGTTGGCTTCGTGAGGATTCTCTTTATCACGTGCAATTTGAAAATCGATACTCTTCCAGTACTTTTGCAATTCCTTAACTACCGTGAGCACATCCCTATGGCCCTCATCGTTTGGTCCAAAATTCCAAGCCCCAGAAAATGCTTCCTTTCCTTCGAGTAATCGTTGCCCCAGAAATAAATACCCCGACAAGGGGTCCAAGACATGCTGCCACGGCCTTATAGCTTGAGGATTGCGAATCATAACTTTTTCGTCTTGGCTAGCGGCACGGATTATATCCGGGACAAGCCGATCCTCTCCCCAATCCCCACCCCCAACCACATTTCCAGCCCTGACACTGCTCACAAGGACCTGATGAGTTTTTTGATACTCCTCAACGGGAAAAAATGATTTTCGATAACTTGCCGTGACCAATTCGGCACATCCCTTCGAAGCACTATACGGATCATGGCCGCCTACGGGGTCGCTTTCCCTGTAGCCCCAGATCCATTCTTGATTATCATAGCATTTATCACTCGTAATATTTATGATTGCCTTCACAGAATCGGTTTGCCGGCAGGCTTCAAAGACATTAACCGTTCCAATAACATTAGTTTCAAACGTCTCAACTGGATCTTTGTAAGACCTTAGGACAAGGGATTGTGCCGCAAGATGAATGACAAGATCAGGCTGGAAAGACTGAACTGACTGACAAACTTTAGCGGTGTCTCGAATATCCCCAAAAACTGATTCAAAGCCCAGAGATAATAGGTCATGATGACTGGGTTGTGTCGAAGGCTGAAGGGAATAACCGACAACATCAGCCCCCAAATTTAAAAGCCATAAAACAAGCCAAGATCCTTTAAAACCAGTGTGACCGGTGACGAAAACTTTTTTACCTCTATATAAATCGTTGAACATAATTTCAGGAACTAGCTTGTCGCTCATATACCTTTAGTTGGAGAAGTTTTAATATCAGCCACAACCTACAGCTAATCCCACACCTTCCATTCAGCCTTACCTTCAGCCCACAGCTTATTTAAATAGTCCATGTCACGAATAGTATCCATACATGACCAGAATCCTGTGTGTTTATAAACCATAAGTTTTCCTTGGTGCGCAACTTCTTCCAAGGGGCCTATTTCAAGATCACACTCATCATCTGCTGACAGATAATCAAAGATATCTTTCTTAAAAACGAAGAACCCACCATTGATGAACCCTGAACCGGCTCTTGGTTTCTCACTGAAACTTTCAACAGAATCACCTTTAACCTTCAACTCGCCAAAACGTGAAGCAGGACTAATTCCGGTTACAGTTGCCAACTTTCCATGGTTGTTATGAACAGATAAAAGAGAATTTATATTTATGTTGGCTACGCCGTCACCATAGGTCATCATGAATTGGTCACCATCAATATATTTTTCTACCCGTTTCAATCTGGCACCCTTCAGCGCCTTATCGCCAGTATCAGCCAAAGTAATTCTCCAACCCTTTTCACCACGATTACTATGTACTTCTATACTTTTTTTATCGCCAAGTTCTATTGTAAAATCATTGTTCAATATTTCGTAATGATAAAAATATTCTTTTATCATTTCACCTTTATAGCCCAAACAAAGAATAAAGTCTCTAAATCCATAATGGGCGTATATTTTCATGATATGCCACAGAATAGGTTTCCCACCGATTTCTACCATCGGCTTGGGGCGAAATTCGGTTTCTTCTCTAAGGCGAGCCCCGAGACCACCACAAAGGATAACAGTCTTCATCTTGAGATCTCCTTGCGGGTAATACGCAAGCCTCTTTCGTTATGAAGTTATTATTGAGGGATGATCTATATTCCCCTTGCCAAGAAGAATGCTTTCAGAATCTCTATGAAATGCTTTAATAGATTGATCTATGGTGGGTAATTTATAATCAAGAGCTTTTTGAAGTTTACTTACATTTAAAGTAAGATTTTTCCCCCTTTTTGCCTTAAAATTAAAATCATCTATAGAGATGGGAGTTACTAATGCCTTGTCAAGCCCGAAACAATCGGCAATCTTCAGAGCGAATTCATACTTCGAGCAAGAATCTGAACTTCCGCAATTATATACTCCTGTTAAATTCTTTCTGATTGCCATATCAATTATTCTGGCAAGCTCCATTGTATATATGGAAGAAAAATACACATCTTCAAAACCATTTATTTTTTGTTTCGCTTTCAGTGACTCCAGTATCCACTCCCCTAAGCTTTTTTTGTCTTGTATATTCCACCCAAATAGATTCGTTCTCAAAATGAGAGAATTTTCTTTTTTTCGAACCTCCAATTCTCCTTCATATTTTGTAACACCATAATGGTTTTGTGGATTTATATTATCGTCTTCTGAAAAGTTTCCCTTAACGCCATCATAAACAGCATCTGTTGAAATATATATCAGTTTGACATCCATATCTATGACATCTTCAACAATATTCTTGGTAGCATCAACATTAATTTTCTTGGCTGTACTCTTATCTACCTCACATTTATCTACACTTGCTAAGGAAGCGCAATGAATAATAACCTGTGGGCCATATTCGGAAATAATCCGTTTGATGACATATGGATATAAAAGTTCACATTTTTCAGTATATATTCCCTTAATAGTAACAGGATATGAGTTATACAATCCTAAAATATCATATGTATCCTTTAAGGAATACGCAAGGTTGTTACCCAACAACCCACTAACGCCGGTAATGAGCATTTTCTCTTTTATTCCCACTCAATCGCTCTTTCTACACCCAAGCGTAATAATTTTATATGAGAACTCTATTGAGGAACGTCCTCCATTGACCAACGTGTTTTTTCAATACTATAGTCATCAGAAATGTCCTCTAATATGCCTCTCAATTCTTCGACGGATAACCTTTCAGGGTTGTTATCTGATCTATATTCAAATCCTTCCGGACATAATCGGCCACCGTTTTCAATAATGGAGATTTTTTCGCCATATAATTGATTCTGTTTTATGACATAGCATTCATTATATTCTGTCGCATAACGCCCTTCGTCTTCTCCGATTAGGGATTCGTGAACTTTTTCCCCAGGACGAATACCTGCAATTTCATGTCTACATCCAGGAGCTATTGCCTTAGCCAGGTCCGTGATCTTCATAGAAGGAATCTTAGGAACAAAGATTTCCCCTCCTTTCGCTAGTTCCAAAACCTTGAGGACAAAGTGAACCCCTTGGTCCAAGGTGATCCAAAACCGTGTCATACGAGGGTCAGTAATAGGAAGTACGCCTGTTTTGGAACGCTCCTTGAAGAATGGAACCACTGAGCCGCGGCTTCCGAGTACATTACCATATCGTACAATAGTAAAAATTGTGTCTTTAGCGAATCCGCTGTAAACATTGGCTGCAATAAGTAATTTATCTGCACAGAGCTTTGTGGCTCCATATAAATTAATGGGATTGCACGCCTTATCAGTGGATAAAGCAACAACTTTCTTAACATTGTTAAAGAGTGCCGCATCAATAACGTTCACTGCACCCAAGATGTTGGTTTTGATAAATTCTGCAGGATTATACTCCGCTGCAGGCACCTGTTTAAGCGCTGCCGCATGAATGACATAATCGACACCACTGAACGCACGAATCATTCTATCCTTGTCTCTTACATCACCCAGAAGATACCGAATACAGGGATATTTCTTTATACTCCACCTTTGAGACATCTCAAACTGCTTCAGTTCATCTCTGCTCAGGATAATGAGCTTCTCTGGCTTATAAGTCTCAAGGACAATTTGAATAAACTTCTTACCAAAAGATCCCGTACCCCCTGTGATCAAGATATTTTTGCCGTTTAGCATCGTTTCACTCCATAAAATCGATTAGTTCCACTAACCGATTTTATAAAACGCGACTCAGTCGATCTAAAAGCTAAAAGGCCTCTGTATGCAGAACCTCTCTGATTTTTCTGGGCAGAAACCATTCCAATCCCCTCAACCTCTGTTAATTCCTCAAATGTTCTATCAATCTCTTGGCAAGCATAGGTCGAACCTGAGGGAGTCCGTGTAATAGATATAACTGGTTTGACTGTAATCTTTTGGTCGATAACCACTCCGCAAAGATACGACATCAGTACAGGGCCGTGAGTCCTTCGACTTTGCTCAGGACCATGAGCTTGTCGAACGGTAGGATTACTTATAATATAGTCACCGTATAGGGCCTTTTCGACTGCAATAATAATGTCCTCATTTTTGAGCAAATCGATAAGGCCTGATGCATTCTATTGATAGTCCGTTGTGATCTTCAATTTCTCGTTTAAATGAGGTCTACGTCTGTCTCTTCTATTGCGACAGAAACAGATCTGTGCAGGATATCAACGGAGATAACCAATTTCCCCTTGCCTTTTTCCGAAATAAAAATGCCCTCAATCCCATTCAGAGGACCACCAATGACCCTAACGATCTGCCCCTTTTTCAAATAGGTGTGAGGAAAGATAGCTTTCCCCATGTCCACTATTTTTTGGATCGCTTCGATCTGACTCTCTGGAATAGCCGTCGGAGTCCCGTTACAGCCCAGAATTCTGACAACTCCACTTGTTTTGATGACCTTCAGCCGGATATCCACACTGAGCTCCGTGTTGATGAACAGGTATCCGGGGAAAATGGGGTACAATACTCTCTTCTTTCTGTCCTTTCTGCGGCTCAACCTCTCCATCTCGGGCAAGAATGTTGGGATTCCTTCTCGGGATAGATGGGCATTTACCCTTCGTTCGTGTCTTGGCTTTGTATAAACTGCATACCAGTGCATGGCTCCGCCACTGTCAGTTACATGGTCTTTGACCCGTAACCAACCCATATTTGTACGACATCGACTTTTCTTCCAGAGGGAGCATGAACTCAAAGAGCCCTTTAATCATCGAGGAAAATACTTCCCACTGGAAAGCAGGAGCAAAATAACGGCAACTATATGCAGCTTCAGGAAATTGTAAAAAGCTTTATCTTATTCCTTCTTTTCTTCAGTTTTTTCAAAATCCTTTCCTTTTCGAGGATCGAGGTAACCAGTATGGCATCGGCTTTCAAGCTATCTATTTCACTTGGATCTTGTGTTTTTTTCCCAAGAATGTTCTTCCCCTTGACCCCGTCGTTATCATCCACAATGGCAACCAAATCCATGTCGGTTCCCTGAAGGGTCACATAGGCAACCTCCATTTCTTCGCTTGCCCCGTAAAAGATGATCCGTCTCACCCCCTGTGATGCCATCTCCAGGAACTTCTCACCGATCATGGCCTTGAGCCGTGAATAGTGATGAATATTATAGGAAAGAAACGTCATAGTAAGTTTGGCCTTTTCCGCGAATCCCTTGGGTGTCAGATAGTAACCAATCCTCCTGGGGGGAATTTTCCCCAATCTGATCCAACCCCGCCGGGCCATCCGTTTGAGACACGCATTGGTCACCCCCAGCGCGATCCCAAACTTGTTGGATAGTTCCCTTTGGGAGAGATTTGGGGTCTTCTCCAGCTCCTCCAGAAACTGGAGGTCCCGCATCGATTCAGAGGGCTTAAAAAGGGTATTTTTGTTCTCCGCCATATGCTCTTTAGGACCCAGGCCCTCCAGAAAAGAGGACCTCAGCCACAATTTACACATGAATAATCGAGAAAGTTCATTTTATGAACGTTCATCTTATGAACACATCTACCAAAAAAAAATAGCAAAGTCAAGAAAAAACTTAACTTAATACCCTAATACCTTAAATATTCCCAATATGGACTTAACCCCGTTCTTTTTTTCGAGCTCTACTCCAACATGCGGGCTCAGGTGACGCATCACCGGTCTGAGGTGTTTCCGCGTTTCCGAGTTCTCACTTTGGGACGAAAGGGATGCGCCATCCGGAAATCCGGGAGGAACGGTCGCATCTCCATAGCGACCTCCTCAGGGTACTGGACGAAGAGGTTCCTGAAGCCCAATTCCTGCGCATGCTTGAATATCTGTTGAAATTCGTCCCTGGCCACCTGGCGGTTGAGAGGAGAACCCAAGGGAAACGTGCAAACGGGTGCATACTGGCTCATCAGGCTGATGGGAAGCTCCGGTCCAAACTCCAGGAAGAGCATGCTCAGCACCTCCAGGGAATTCCCGACCTGCCCCGGCAGGATGAGGTGCCGCACCAGCACGCCTTCCCGGGCGAGTGGATAGAAACCGCCTCCTCCCATTGTCCCAGCCTCACCTTCATCGTTTCCAACAAAGGTGTCCAGAAAACCCTTCTGCCGGACCATCTCGGAGACCGCCTCCAGGGCCACCGTGGCATAATCGGCTGAATTCGAGAGGCTTTGGGCCAAGCCTGCATCCGCGTACTTGAAATCAGGCAGGTATATATCGGCGATAGGCTCAATGAGCTTCAAGGATTCAAACCGCTGGTATCCGGAGAAGTTGTAGACCGTGGGTATAGTGATCCCGCGTTCTCGCAGGCGCCTCACCATGGTCATGGTGTGGGGGAGGAAGTGGTCGGGGGTCACAAAGTTCACGTTGTGAATTCCCCCGTCTTCGTAGAGTGCTGCCAGGCGATCCACAACTTCCTTGAGACTCCATTCCCGGCCCAGGCCTTCCCGGGAGATTTGGTAGTTCTGACAGAAGGCGCAGCGGAGGGAACAGCCGCTGAAAAAAACAGTTCCGGAGCCATTTTTGCCGCTGATGGGGGGTTCTTCACCCAGGTGGGGCTCAATCGCGGCGATGCGCACGTGAGCCCCTTCCCCGCAGAAGCCGAGCTGATTCGCGGTCCTGTCCACACCACAGCGGCGCGGGCAGAGCTCACAGGCCCTGTAATGGGAGATGAGCGATTCTTCCAGGGAATCCAAGAATGGCATGGTGAGTAAGCTCCACCAGCGCTGCGGCCATATTTTACCAGATAGGGGTTTCGTGTCAAAGCAGGTGTGCAGACAAAATCCACCTTCTCATTAAGGTATCAAGACTGAAATCAGCAGCTTATGGAGCATTCCTGATCACCAGCAAGGTATTAGATGCAAGGCGCCGAGGAGCGACGACTGAGGCGTATGGAGCAATACGCCACAAGCCTGTCGAGAGCCTCAAGGTCGAACGAGAGTAGCGATCGAAGGCAACGCCGCAGATGATGCCTTGATGGTGGATCAGGGCAGGACAATTGATTTGAAAACCATATTAAGATTCGCTATAAAGAGAGACATGCCTGGACCATTGGAGACACGGTATCGTCAATCTCCGCAAGGCATTATGGTAACATTTGAAACCCGCGATTCACATAAAAGCGGAGAATGCACATGAGGGAGCTCGATTTTCTCAATGACCTCAGGAAATGTGAGCTTTGCGAGCATAGGTGCGGGGTAAACAGGTTAGGTAAAGAAACAGGAGTTTGCAGGGTGACACTGCCAACCGTTGCTTCCGCCACCCTGCACCCAGCACCACCAGAAAGCTACACCGTATTTATAGGCGGCTGCAATTATAAGTGCTTGAACTGCCAAAACTGGACGATTTCACAATACCCGGATAATGGGCTCGGGCAGAGGGGATACGAAAATCCAAGAGAACTGGCTGAAGAGTGCGTACATGAGCTAAACTCGGTTTCAGCTGCGCTCATGGGAGCCGACAGAATATTCTTTTCAGGGGGAGAACCAACGGTTCACCTACCGTATATAGAAAAGGTTGTCGAGGAGGCAAGGAAGATACGACCAAACACCAAGGTCAATTTCGACACCAATGGATATATGACCGAGGAAAGCCTGGAAAGGATCTTAGCTTTTACCACATCCATTACGTTTGATCTGAAGGCCTATAATGAGGAGGTTCACCTGGCCCTGACAGGGGCATCTTCCAAACCGGTTCTACGGAATGCCGAATATATCGGAAGACGGGCAAAGGATAGGCTTTGGGAGTACAGAATTCTCGTGATACCGGAAATAAATGAGGATGAGATAAAGCCATTGACGGAATTCATAGCTGCTATTGATCCCTCTCTGCCCGTATGCTTTCTGGCCTTCAGGCCGAATTTTGCCTTGGAGAATCACCCCGGTGCGACCAGAGGCCTCATGGACAGGTGCGTTGAGACTGCACAAGGCTCTGGCTTGGAAAACGCCTATTGGTCCGGAAGTACGGGCATTTCGGGGGTGACTATCAATATACAAAGCGCAATGAGGGGAAGATATGTATCGGAGGGATCCCGGCTTGCCGGCTCTTATGCCCTTTCCGCAGGCTGCCAAACCCACCCCAGGCACTGTTCAACCTGCACCTCGAATCAGACATGTGCTGTTAAGAAGTATATTCCTAAAATCCTGACATAGAAGGGTTAATGGGATTCGCATTAGGTGAGAGACTCGCCGAACAAACCAGCGAGGGTCTATGGAAGGATTCTTTATGGATACGTGTGGTCAAAACAAGGAGTGTTATCTATCATATTGTAATGATTGATATTTCTTAAATGTTCACTTTTTTCTTGACAGGGGGAATATAGCATGTCCCCTATTCCCCACTGCTTGACAGAAAAAGCCTTTATCCATAGAATGCTAAAATGATGAAGAAAACCATTTATATCTATCTATCCAAGGAAATACTCGGTCCTTTTCTCATTGGTTTGCTCATCTTTTCCGTTGTCTTCATGATGGGAAAGACGCTTTATCTCACGGACCTTCTCGTCAACAAAGGGGTTAGCCTCTTTGACATCGGTAAGCTTCTCATCTATTTCTTTCCCTCTTCCCTCTTCTTAATAATCCCCATCGCCCTGCTTTTGGGAGTGCTCGTTGCTTTTGCCAGGCTCTCCAGCGACAACGAAATCGCCGCCCTCAAGGCATCTGGAATAAGCCTCTATCAACTAACTCCCTCCGTCCTTTTTTTGTCCATAGTTGCCTATTTACTCACCACCTTCTTGGTCATCTATGCCCTCCCTTGGGGTAATCGAGGCTTAATAAATACCCTTTTCGATATCGCTAAAACCAAAGCATATACCGCGCTGAAGGAGAGGACTTTTAATGACAGCTTTGACGGCGTGGTCATATATGTCGACAAGATCCCCCCAAGGGGAAATACCCTGGGGAAAATCTTCATTTACCTTGAGGGCAAAAAAGGGGACGAGGCGACCAGAACCATCTTGGCCAAGGAAGGGTATGTCGTTACCGATCCGAATTCCCAGGAGATAGTGCTGAATTTGAACGGTGTGACGGGTGATCAGGTAGTCGAGGGATCCAAATCCTATGGAAGGATCGAATCAGATGTTCTGATTCAAAGGCTCACATTTGGGGGTAATCTCTCCAGGGTTCGGAAGTTCCGCGCCAGGAGATGGGAGATGTCCATCGGTGAGCTCAAGAAAAAGATTAAGTTCAAAAAATTGCACGGTGAGGATTGTACCAAATACCTTTTGGATCTCTATATGAAATTTTCCATCCCATTTTCCTGTATCGTCTTCGGCTTGATCGGTATCCCCTTAGGTGTCCAACCGAGGCGGTCCGGAAAATCTTATGGATTCATCTTGGGCATCTTCGTCGTCCTTGCCTATTACATCTTGCTCACATCGGCGGAAATTTTGGCCAATAAGGGAACGCTTCCTCCTGTGCTTACCAGCTGGATCCCCAATATCGTGTTGATGGGTTTGGGAATCTATCTCCTCGTCAAGGTTGGAAACGAATCCCCTATCAGATTTCTCCAAGGGCTGATTAAAATCGTGGAAGCGATCACCTCAGGGCCCAGAAAGTTTGTCAAAAACGTCTGAGAGAAGATATCCTTCGGAAATGTACGCGGGATCCTCGGATTGTAATGGGAAGGTAAAAGGTAAATGCCATGGAGCCCCACAGGCAAGCCTGTGGTACCTCTTGTTACGCTCAGACCGGCGACATCCTGAGCAAAGAGCGTTCTCACCCACGGCTAAAGCCGTGGTGCTCTGCGTCGAAGGATAGAGAAGCAGAAGGCCTCATCTGGGGGGTAGATGAAGGGATCCCCAAGTAAGGGTAAATTCGCCATATTTGTCGTTAACCCGGTCCATGGCTTCCCAAAGGGCCCCCAATTTGGTTGGCCATGAAAAAAGGGGAAACTGGTTGGAAGCCATCTCAAGGTTTGAGACTGACAATCCCAAAAGCCTCACGGACCTCTTATCTCCAATGGAATCCCAGATCCTGACGGCAAGGCGGTAGATCGCCTTTCCCCTATCGAGAGGATCAGCGGAGGCCTTCCGCCGGCTCAGTGCAGAAAAATCCGAAAAACGGACCATCAGGGTAACCCTTCTCCCTTGGAGACAATTCTTCCTCAACCTCCTCCCCACCTGTTCGGAGAGCCTGAGGAGGAAACCTGAAATGACCCTCGAATCAGCCGTATCCTCTGGCAACGTGACGAAATGTCCGAAGGACTTGGGATCGGACTCCTGGCCCAGGGGAATTACGGGGGTTTCATCGATCCCCAATCCCATGCGGTGAAACCTCTCCCCCCAAAACCCCATTCTCTCCTTGAGAAGGTTGGCCGGAAACCTTCCCAAATCCCCACAGGACTGAATACCGAGGGAGCGAAGAGCAGCTTCCCTCTTTGGCCCAATGCCCCACACGTGGCTTATGGGAAGGCTATCCAGAAAATGGGAAACCTCCACTCCCAAAATGACTACCAGGCCGTCTGGCTTCCCCCGGGAACTGGCCAGTTTGGCTATCAATTTATTGGGGCCCACCCCTACCGAACACTTCAATCCCAACTCATCGAAAATCCGTTTCTTAATGGCCTCAGCTTCCCCCCTTGGGGAACGGAAAAGCAACCGTGAATGGGTCATATCGAGAAAAGCCTCATCGATGGAGGCCACCTCAATATGCGGAGAGTACTCCCTCAGAATTCCCATTACCCCGAGGGAAACAACGATATATCGTTGTAAATTTCCCTCAACACACCGGAGGCCAGGGCATTTCCTCCGCGCTTTAAAAAGGGGCATATTCGCGTGGACGCCAAAGGCCCTGGCCTCATACGAAGCCGAGGCCACAACGGTCCTCGGGGGCCTTCCACACACTACCACCGGCCTTCCCCTCAGCCTGGGATTTCGCCGTTGTTCCACCGAGGCAAAGAAGGCATCCATATCGACGTGGAAGATAATCCGATTTTTATCCCCCATCTTCAATTTCCGCAATAGAGACGGATCTTCTTTCCCCATTTCACATCACTTTCCTGAATATTCCGATCACCTTTCCCACAATGGTTACCCTCCCCTCCCCCCTTCTCACAATAATGTGGTTCATATTGGGATTCGAGGACTGGAGCCGGAGGGAATCCCCCTCTCTATAGACCCGTTTCAGGGTTGCTTCATCATCGATCAATACCACGGAAATCCCACCGTTATCCACCAAGGACTGAGGCTGGACCAAGGCCAGGTCCCCATCCTTGATGTGGTCTCCGACCATGCTATCCCCCTTTATCCTCAGAAAAAAAGTGCCATCCCCCCTGGTCAGAGATCGATCGAGGGCGATATTGCCCTCAAAATCCTCCAAGGCCAAGGAAGGCTCCCCCGCCCGAACCCTCCCCACAAGGGGGACCAACCGGTAGGATCGGGAAGGGGAAGCCCCTATCACCTCAATGGCACGGGATTTTCCAGGCCTCCTTCGGATATATCCTTTCTCCTCGAGGGCATCCAACCTCTTCTTGGGGCTTCTGGGTCCCTTCAATCCGAAATGGAGGGCGATTTCCCTCACGGTAGGGGGATACCCCCTCTCGTCGAGAAATCGAATCAGAAAGGACAAGACCGCCCGTTGTCGGGCTGTTAGCTTCTTTTTATCTTTGGTCAACATATGTTGTCTTTTTATCGAATGCTTTTCAGTCTGTCAAGCTTTTTTTGAAATTCCGGAATAAGGGCACTCTTCGCTGCTCAACGAGATGTCGCCCGAATTCCCCTTCGCTCACTTTTCGTGTTTCGTGTCCGTGTCCGTGAATCGTGCTCGTGTTCCTTTGTCATTACTCATCAGCCCTTTGACATTTGAACTTTGGCATTTCATCCTCCGGCTCCACCCCCTCAACCTCAACCTTAGCCTTAACCTTTCATTTTTGACATTTCTCCATCTGCCTCCAACCTCTACCCTCTAACCTCTTTCCCCTTTCTGACCGCAGCACTGCAACACCCTATTATTTCGCCCACAGAACTCCTTTTTCCCGTTTTTCAGAGATCTCTTATTGCTGGAATACCCTGCTTTTTATAAGAAATATTTTTTTAAAGCGTGGGAAACTTATTGGGAATTTTTGACAAAACTCCCCCAATTTTGTATATCCCTTCCATAAAGACCTCTACGACTGGGAGCATATTTTATGAAGTGCAAGGTTATCTTCCAACCATCCGGGAGAAGGGGGTACGTAAATAAGGGAAAGGATCTGCTTCAAGCCGCTCGGGAAATGGGAGTGGATATCGAATCCGTCTGTGGGGGAAGGCAAAGCTGTGGGAAATGTCGGGTCAGGATAGAGGAGGGTTCGTTTTCAAGGGAAGGAATTCATTCAGCGAGAGACAACCTCTCCCCATTCACCTCCGAAGAGGGTACATGTATCGAGGCCGAGGAGGTGTCCCTTGGGTACCGATTGGCCTGCGCGGCTCGGCTTCAAGGGGATGTAGTGGTCTTCGTTCCCGAGGAGAGTCGGGGGGGAGAACAGGTTATCTGTAAGGCACCAAGGGATATGGGAATCGAGGTCAACCCAGCGGTCAAGGGTTATGATCTCGAGCTGACTCCTCCGTCCCTTTCAGATCCCAAGGCCGACTTGGAAAGGGTGAAGTTAGGGTTGGAAAAGCGGTATGGCCTGAAAGGCCTTGGCATTGATTATTCCAGACTCAGAGTATTAGGGGAGAGCCTCAGGGCTGCCCAGTGGAAAGTGACTGTCGTCATCTGGATGGACCAAGAGATTATCGACATTAAACCGGCAAGCCTCAAATCCCTTTACGGTCTTGCCATCGATATCGGAACCACGACCGTCGCCGCCTATCTCTGTGACGTCGTTAGCGGGGAGGTCTTGGCCACGGAGTCCATGATGAACCCCCAGATATCCTTCGGGGAGGATGTCATGGCCAGAATCAGTTATACCATGGATCACCCGGGTGAAGGGTTGGATAAGATGCATAACCAGATCATTCAATCCATCAACCAGATGGTCACTGATACAACGAGCCAGATCGGGGCTTCAGCAGAGGAAGTCTATGAGATGACCATCGTCGGAAATACGGCCATGCATCACTTATTTTTGAAGATTAACCCAGAATACTTGGGAAGGGCCCCCTTTTCCCCGGCCCTTCAGCAACCGTTCGACGTAAAGGCCAGGGATTTAGGCCTTAAAATCCATCCCTCTGGGAACATCCACGTCCTCCCCATTGAGGCGGGTTTTGTGGGAGCCGATAATGTGGGGGTCATACTAGCCCAGCAGCCCCATCATGCGGACGAGAAAACTCTCATCATCGACATCGGTACCAACGGGGAATTGGTCATGGGGAATAAGGAAGGCCTCATCTCTGCGTCTTGCGCCACGGGGCCAGCATTTGAAGGGGCACACATAAAATTCGGAATGCGCGCTGCCCCTGGAGCCATTGAGAGGGTTCGGATAAACCTCGAGGACTACCAAATCAGTTTCAAGGTGATAGGGGTTGATCAGTGGAGCCACCAGTGCAAGCCCGATGAGATTGGGGCAAGGGGCATCTGTGGTTCCGGTATTATCGATGCGGTGGCGGAGATGTTCAAATCAGGGATCCTGGATAAAAGCGGACGAATGCTCGGAACTGTTTCCTCAAACCGCATAAGAAAGACCAACAGTGGATATGAATTCGTCATTGCCAAGGCTGGGGAAACGGCCATTAGTCGGCACATCACCATCACCTCCGAAGATATCAGGCAGGTCCAGCTGGCCAAGGGGGCTTTATATGCAGGGGCCAAGGTGATGATGGGAACCTTGGGAATCAAAAGGATCAATCGGGTCATCCTTACGGGGGCATTCGGAAACTACATCGATCCCGAAAAGGCCATGGTCTTAGGCCTGTTTCCGGACTGCGAGCTGCAAGAGATTACTGCGGTGGGCAATGCGGCTGGCGACGGTGCTCGCCTTGCCCTTCTCAATAAGGAAAAGAGGAGGGAAGCGAACGACATCGCCAGGGGGATTGGCTACGTCGAATTGACCCTCTGTAAAGATTTCACGGATCAATTCGCTTTGGCTATGCATTTCCCCCATATGAGGGACCCCTTTCCCCATCTCAGGGGGCTCATGCCCGAAAAGATGATCAATCTTTAAAGTAGTTTGGACCCCGTTAGAGGAGGAGACATGAGCCAAGAGCTGAGAAACTGCGAGATGGAAATAAAGCAGGCGATTCGAAATATTAAATTGGACCCCGAGACCTTCAAGAATGACGTTCAAAAATCTCTGAATTCCGCCGGCCGATTCTTTTCGAACCACCTGAAGGCAATCCGTTTCCTGATCGATCGGGGCCACTACGTTGAAGCGGTTGAAGAGCTGGAAAAGGTCCAATTCAGGCTACGATGAATGTCTCTCGAAAAGGTACCACGCTTCTCCGATGTGAGATCCCTAAAATACTGAAAGCTCCCCGACTTTTGAAAGGAGTATTGTTATAACTCATTGATTATAGAGCAAATTCCATTTCACCCAAGCGAACACTCTTGTCCCTTCCTTCCCAAGTTTTCAAAATGGCCCTTTTCCCTCCACTGGCGGGACAGGCAGGGAATAGCTGCCCCTTCCAGCCGAGTTTGGGTACTGCCGTTATGCGGTCCTGCAGCGCTGCGGTTTGAAGAATAGAATTACGCTCACGGACAAGGGCGTCTTCCTAAAACTTCCGTTAAAATAAAGTTTGATCTTATCAAAATGTTGTGCTAAAAAGGGACAGTAATCCGAAAAAATTGGCGAAAATCCCTGTTGCCATGTCTAACCTCATTCTCAAAGATATAAAGGGAGAAGAAAATAATTACCTCATAGATAAGGTGCCCTTCAAAATCGGAAGGGAACGGAAAAATGATCTGGTCCTGGAATCCAAAATTGTTTCCCGCGATCATGCCCAGATCGTAAGAACAAAAGAGGGCCTCACCATAGTGGATCTCGGCAGCCACAACGGGACCTTTGTCAATGGGACCCGAATTAAGGAGGCCATATTACGAGACGGCGATGAAATCCTCATAGGGGAAATGCTCATCCTTTACCAGGAAACCACCGCCGAGGATATTCACTTCTCGGAGGATGATTCCCCTTTGGATTCAAAGGCTACCATCATCAGGCCCATTGAGGATTTGGCGATAACCGGGCTTCTGGGAAAGGGGGAGCAGCCCCCTCGCCGAAAGGATCAGCGGATTGAACAACTGGAAAAGAATAATCGGAACCTCATCACCCTTTACGAGTTGAGCGAAAAACTGATCTCCTCAATCTCCTTGAGGGAATTATTGGATATCATCATCGAACTTATCTTCCAATCCATTGATGCAGACCGGGGCTTCTTAATGCTGTTCGATGAGGGGAGAAACCTGGTTCCTAAGGTATTTAAATACAGGGATTCAGCTTCGAAGGGCGATGAAAAAATCACCATCAGTCAAACCATCGTCAATAGGGTTGCAAAGGATAGGGTTGGCATTCTGACTTCCGATGCCATGGTGGACCCCAGATTTAGTGAGGGAGAAAGCATATATCTCCATGGGATTCGATCGGCCATGTGTGTTCCTCTTTGGAGGGAGAGTGATATCATCGGCATCATCCATCTCGACACCTTCAGCCGAATAAACCAATTCACGGAAAATGATTTGGAGCTCCTGATGGCAATTGCGAACCACGCCGCCATCGGCATTGAACAGGCGAGGCTGAATGAGAGAATCCTGAAGGAGATGCAGATTAGGAGCAATCTCGAGCGCTTCCACTCTCCCGATGTGGTCAACACCATCATGGAGGAAAGCGCCGAGAAGGGGACTTTATCCCTGAAGGTCGAGGAAAAGGCGGCCACGGTCCTCTTCATCGACATCCAGAATTTTACCTCTTTGGCGGAAAGGCTGAGTGCCCCGGAGGTCGCCTCACTTCTGAACGAGTACTTCAGCATCATGACCGATATCGTATTCGAATACAACGGAACGCTGGATAAATACATCGGAGATGCGATTATGGCCACCTTCGGTGCCCCCTACTCTCATGGAAATGACGCCGAGAAGGCGGTTTTGGCGGCACTAAAAATGCGGGGGGAATTGGAAAGGTTAAGGAGCCGGAAGGAAGAAAAGCACCAATTCGATGTTCGCATAGGGATAAACAGCGGCAATGTCGTGGCGGGCTATATCGGGTCCATGAAAAGATTGCAATATACCGTCTTGGGAAACGTGGTCAATGTGGCCTCCTATTTGGAATCCATAGCCAAACCCAACGAAATCCTGATCGGGGAAGAAACCTTTCGGCAGGTGAAGAAGCTCTTCCTCTTAGAAGAATCGGGCAAGAAAAGGGTGAAGAGGGGAATGAGAGAGGTCCGTTATTACCGAGTAATTGGCGAAAAATAGAAGGGGGATATTCATTGCCATGGGGTCATTGAATAGGATTATGCCACTCATTCCGTTGATCCTATCCCTTTCCTTCTCAATCTCCCTCGGTCAAATCCAAAGGGACCCGGAGGAGAAGAATATCAAGAACCTCTTCTTCAACCCGAGGGTGAGTTCGGAGGAGATAAAAAGGGTGGTGGTACTGCCCATCCACTCGGAGGAAGAAGGATTGAGATATGCGCCCAGGATAACGGATCTGCTCGTTGCAAACCTCAGAACGGTCCGGAAATATGATATCCTTCCCGCCCAAGACCTCAAGGGCTTCGTTGAGGAAAGGCACATGGATTGGGCGAGAATCCATCACTACACCCAGGCCTTGGAGATCGGCACGTCCCTTGGTGTGGATGGGGTGATTATTGGTTCCTTGTCCCAGTATGGCAGCATGAGAGATAGGGCTCAATTCGGCCTGAACCTTAGGATGATCCGGATCCCGGAGGGGAATACCGTCTGGAGCATGAGCTGTTCCGCTAGAGGAAAACCAAGAGAGATGGAAAGCATTGCAAGGGGGGGGATTGAATCCATCATGCGGACTCTCATCCATCGATGGCAATCCGAGCAAACCACGATGGCCTGGGGCATCAAACTCCAGCCCCTGAAAACCTCAGGCGGCTACCGACACATCACCCTTGTGGTTCCCGAATACAGGGAGACAGAGATAAAGGAATACACCGTGAGCCGGAGCACTGCTGAATCCGGACCCTATAAAGAGATCAAGCGACTGAGCATGGGAAGAAGGGCTGCCCTTTCCTTCAAGGATGGTGACGTCCAAGAAGGTCGCACCTATTTCTACCGTTATCGAGTTCTCACGAAAAAGGGGTTCCTCAGCCCATTCTCGCAAGCCGTCGGAGCACGTTTGGGTGAGGCGCCAGCCACCCCCACGGGCCTTTCGACCATAGGGGGGAAGATCCGTGAGATTCGGTTAACCTGGGAAAAGATTCCTGACCCAGAAGTAGCTGGCTACAAGATTTATCGGTCTCAGCACCCCGATCAGGACTACAGGCTGGTTGCCTCGGTGAAAAATAGGAACACAACCCATTACGTCGATAAAGGGAACGCCAAGGATCCCCTGGGCGACGCCATCCACTATTTTTACCGTATAACGGCCTATTATCCCTCGGGAAAGGAGAGCCAGAAATCCAAGGTTGCTTCGACCACTACCAAGGGCAAGCCCTCCACTCCCAGGGGGTTGATAGCCACCGGTGATGTCATAAGAGAAATTCCCCTCTCCTGGAACCAAAATCCGGAGCCCGAGGTAAAAGGGTACAGGATTTACAGGTCAATCTCCAAGGGTGGGCCTTATAGCATCATCGGAAAAGTGGACGGAAGGCGTAAAACCTCTTTCGTGGATTCCCAGGAACTGGAGGATAAAGCCGAGTACCATTATCGCATCACCGCCATCAATGTCGTGGGAGTTGAAAGCGATCAGACGGACCCCGTCTCCGCAACAACGAGGGGAATCCCACTCCCTCCCCAAGGATTAAAGGCAAAGGGAGGAATGGTCAAGAGCATCTTGATTGAATGGACACCTCCCCCTGACCCGGAGGTAAAGGGCTATATTATCTATCGCTCTTCATCCCCCGAGGGCACGTTCGTGGAGATTCAAAGGATTAAGGAAAAAAAGAAGAGCTCCTTTTTGGATGGCGATCGTCTCAAGAAGAAACTCACCGATGGAACCCGCCATTACTATAGGATGCGTTCATATAACAAGGTGGACGTACTCAGTGAGGAAACAGAGGT
>Ga0209427_10000132_pt1 | contig 69104 bp, 66 predicted proteins | sample DeeMarSWOR136_30_FD_187465 | JGI IMG/M metagenome (GOLD analysis project Ga0209427, IMG submission 187465) | Marine sediment microbial communities from White Oak River estuary, North Carolina - WOR-1-36_30 (SPAdes) (version 2) | ecosystem: Environmental > Aquatic > Marine > Intertidal zone >... | reverse complement strand
CGTTCGGGGAATCACGCTACCTGGCGCAATTGAAGGGTTGAAATTCTACTTGACTCCGAAATTTAGTGCACTCTTGGATTACAAAGTATGGCTGGCTGCCTATACCCAGGTCTTCTTTTCGCTCACAGTCGGTTTTGGCGTCCAGATAACGTATGCCAGTTTTCTTCCCAAAAAGGCAGACGTGGTAAACAACGCATTTCTCGTTAGCTTTGCGAATAATGCAACTTCATTTGTTGGTGGCTTCGCAGTATTTTCAACTCTTGGGTACTATGCACACCAAACTGGTTTACCGGTGAGTGAAGTCGTAGAATCTGGTCCCCATCTTGCCTTTATTACCTACCCGACAATTATAAGCCTGTTACCATTTGCCGCGAGTATCTTTGGTATTCTCTTTTTCCTTATGCTTCTCACACTCGGTATTGATTCGGCATTCTCGCTCGTCGAGGCTGGAGCAGCTTCACTGATTGATAAATTTAAGCTGAAGCGTGTGCGTGTCAATGTAGGGTTTGGCATTGTTGCTCTCATAATAGGAATTATCTATACAACGAGAGGCGGTCTCTACTGGCTTGATATTGTTGATCATTTTATGCTTAACTACGGACTGGCCGTGGTCGGTATACTCCAGTGTATTGCGATTGGATATTTCTACAATACGAGAGAGATGAGAGAATATGCCAATAGCAAGTCCGATTTCACAATTAGTGCGTGGTGGGATTTCTGTATTAAGTATTTGACCCCTATCGTGGTGACAATACTACTGGTTACTAACATCATTGACCGAATAAAGAGTTCTTATGGTGGGTACAGTCGGCTTGCAGAATTCTTAGGTGGATGGTTGGTTCTGATTGTTTTTATCATAGTTGCTGCGGTGCTTTATAAAAGAAAGATGAAGGGGTAGTGTAATGCCTATTTCTGCTTGGATAATGTTTTCTGTCACCGCCCTCATCCTCTTTGGCGGTATCATAGTGTGTCTGTTGAAGATTAGACGGAAGTAGCTAGATTCTGTACCGCTTTACACCTTCCTCGTAGAGGTCACCGCCATGGGCATCATTTGCTACAATGACAGGAAAATCCTCGACCTCGAGTTCCCTTATTGCTTCGGGTCCTAAGTCCTCATAGGCGATAATCTTCACCGATTTTATCTGCTTCGAGATGAGGGCTGCAGCGCCGCCCGTAATAGAAAAATAGACTGCCTTGTCCTTTTTCATAGCATCCCTGACCTCTTTTGACCGTATGCCTTTGCCTATCATTCCCTTCAATCCCTTTTCGAGAAGGAGGGGAGTATAAGGATCCATTCTTCCTGACGTTGTCGGCCCTGCAGGTCCGATTACATATCCTGGTTTTGCAGGTGCAGGACCTACGTAATAGATGATTTGACCTTTAATATCGATGGGCAGGGGTTCACCTTTTGTTGCAAGTTCATAGAGCCTTTTGTGTGCAGCATCCCTTCCCGTAAGGATCTTGCCGCTTATGAGAACACTATCCCCAATCTTTAATTTCATGATATCTTCGTCGCTCAACGGTGGTGTGATTTTAATTGGTTCTGCCATTTTTCCTCCTTAAATAAGTACTGTCTTTCATTAGTAGGTGTATGGTGACGAGGCCCGTATCTTTATACGTCAATGGGTTATGCTTTTTATTTCGTTACCGTAACCATTAGACGAAACGGGTCCCGTTAGAAATCAGTATGCTCATAGATATTCAGAGCGATATAGGAGACTCAATGTCGTACATGATCTGCAACATAGTTTAGGTTTTTTATCTAACGGGACGGGCATCATTACCGTAACCCAATCATGAGACCATTAAATAATTGTACTTTTATGTCTTGCAGCATGACAGTTAATATTTACTGCCATTGGAAATGAGGCGATATGTCTGGGATGAACTTCGATGAATACGTCGAGCGCCGTTATTCTTCCGCCGAGCCCCATTGGACCTATTCCTAGATTATTTATCTTTTCAAGGAGTTCTCGCTCGACATCGGCATAGAATGGGTCAGGATTTCTTTGACCAATGTCTCTCAGGAGAGCCTTCTTTGCCAGGAATGCTACATATTCAAATGTGCCACCAATTCCTACACCAACAACAATTGGTGGGCATGGATTGGCACTGGAACGAATCACGCGGTCAATCACAAAATTCTTCACACCCTCAATGCCATCGGCTGGTTTTCCCATTTTGACTTCACTCATATTTTCGCTACCGCCACCCTTCGGTGCTATTGTGATCTTTATTTTGTCTCCAGGGACAATCGTCGTATGAATAATGGCTGGCGTATTATCTCCAGTATTCTTTCCCTTGATTGGGTCAGAGAGAATTGATTTTCTGAGATAACCTTCCGTGTATCCTTTTCTCACACCTTCATTTATTGCATCGATAATATTCCCCTTGACATAAACATCATCACCCAATTCCAGAAATACCACTGCAAATCCACAATCCTGACAAATTGGTACCTTCTCAGTCTTGGCGATCTCAGCATTTCTCAGTAATTGATTTAATATGTTTATCCCGGTCGCTGATTCTTCTTTTTCTAGTCCCTTTTTAAAAGCGTTGATGACATCTTCACCCAGAAAATAATTTGCTTCCATGCAGAGCCGGGCGACTGTATCAACAAGTATGTTGTAATCGACTTCCCTCATTTAACCTCCTTTTAAGAAATCATCTAATGGTTAAAACTTAGAAGCTAGAATTTTTATAATTTAGCATACTATTTTATTATCGAGTATCTAAACCAACTAGCCAGTTATTTAGTTGGCGTAAGAACATATATTGTTGTCCTTTCAGGTAAGTTCTCTTTTTTTACCTGAAACTCACCATCTATTTTTTTCACTTTCTTATTCTTCGTAAAATCATCTACTGAGGCGATTGGAAATCCACATTTGTTGGTCTTATAATGCATCGGTATCACAACCTTTGGTTTTAGTGTATTGATGACATTCTCCGCAGTTCGGGAGTCAATCGTGAAATAGCCACCCACAGGAACCAGGAGGACGTCAACGTCACCAATTTTATCGACTTCAGCTGACGTAAGGCTATGACCGAGATCGCCGAGATGGACAACATTCAAATCATCAATCACCATATTAAAGATGGTATTTGAACCTCGCTCTTTGCCTGAACTCTCATCATGATATACATCAACGCCCGTAATTGTGATCCCTTTCACGTCCTTTTTTCCCGCTCCTCTCACAAAAGTGGGATTTCCTTTGATATTCGTTTCGTTATGGTCGTCATGTTCATGTGATATCGTAACGATATCGGCATCTTCTGTTATCTGGCTATACTTGATGCCGCCACCAAAGCAGCCTGGTTTGTATGGATCGGTTATGATTTTGACCCCCTTATCTGATGTAAAGAGAAAAGATGCATGTCCGAGAAATTTTATCTTCATAACTGCTCCTTTCCTTCGCCCATAAGCCTGTTGTGTTTGTCGTACAAAATCTATCTGCTGATAATGAATTATAGCGAACATTACGGAAAAATCAACAGAAATCTTGCCAATATCAGCCTGAATCTGACAGTCGATTGATGTCCAGAAAAATGGCTGGATTTAACTCAAAAAGTGTATCATTCTTTACATTAGACTTAAGTATAGAAATAAGACCTTGACCTATGTCTGGGTACTCTTATAATTAGGTGCGTATGTGGCGTTGTGCACACTTAAGTCTTAAATGGGAGCTATGCACTTGAGTGCAGATTTGTGCTATTTTTTGCAGATATATGGATGAACTATGAGAACTTTGATGTTGTTCGTATTAATGCTTACGGATGACAGCGCCATGCCTATGAGGGAGTCTATTGGACCGTATGGGGCCTCATTCCGTGCACTGACAGTTGCTCCTTCTGGCGAGGATAGTATCTATATTATTCAACACTATCCTGCAGAAGTCGCATTCAGGCAGCCAAGATGTTTTACGTCAACCGATGCAGGCGATTCATGGTTTGAGGCAGATGCAGATAGGGTCCAAGATAAAATCTTGTTAGCAAAACCATAAAGGGAGAATCTGTGAAGCATACAGTGTTATTTTTTCTCATCATTTCCTGTTGTTATGCAATACCCGTGTGGGAATCAACCGGGCCTTATGGCGCCCCCTTACGTGACTTGGCACTAGCGCCATTAAATGAGAATATAATATATGTGGTATCTTATGAGTATTCTGTACCGAACACTATCCCCAGAGTTTTCAAATCAACCGATGACGGAGATTCTTGGGAAGAAAGAGGTGTGATTACAGATTCTATTCCTCTGCACGCTTATTGTCTGGCAGTCGACGCGGAAGATCCTGATGTTGTGTATGCCGGGGGTAGTAAACGCGTCTATAAATCAACGGATGGCGGTGCAACATGGACCGAAGATTCGCTTTCTATAGACAGTATTCCTGACATTGCAACACATCCTACAGTTCGATCTACGGTTTTTGCTGTGGGTCGGGTGAAGATAGGCGGTGGCCCTCCTATAAAAAGGGTCATGGGTTTCTTCAAGAGTACCGATGGTGGTGAAAACTGGGTTAGCGTGGCACTCGATACACTCGCTGGTTTTTCTCACTGTATCGTCCTTAATCATTCAAATCCAAATGTAATCTATGTAGGTGGCATCACTGCAAACGCCGCTAAGGTTTTTAAATCCACCGACGGCGGGGAGAGCTTTACCGACATATCATCTAATTTACCACCCGATACAGCCCGATCCGTTGTTTCATTAGCTGTTCATCCGAGCGACTCTAATATTGTGTATGCAGGTATTTCCGGATACATTGACACTGACCCCTACTATGCCATTTACCGGACAACAGATGGCGGTGGTTCCTGGGTTGAGACACGGGTGTGTACGCTTATCTTTTCGCTCGCAACGACTCCAGCTGATTCTAGTGTTGTTTATGCAGGTTTAGGTACCGACTTCTTATGGGGGAGTGATGGCCGCATTCACAAGAGCACCGATGCAGGTGTATCGTGGTTTGAAACCGATCCAACTTTTTATGGTTACAGAACAAGTGGTTTGGCTGCGAAAAGTACTGATGCTTCAATAGCCTATGCAGCAAACAGTGGTGATTTCTTCAGAACGACCAACGGTGGTACGAACTGGTTACCCTCGAACCACGGGATAACCTATGGCCGTATACGCTCTTTCGGCATTGCACCTTCGTCACCGTCAACCATCTATACAAACTTTGATCCACAAGGCGTATATAAAACAACGAATAGTGGTAGCAGTTGGACTCGACTCCCTGAATTCGGGGAGGTGTGTGGTCAACTCTGTGCAATTGCTGTTGATGAGACAGATCCGGATGTTGTGGTATGTTTTAAGTACGGTGAAGTTTGACCTCCTGCGCAGCTCTTTAAGAGCGCAGACGGCGGGTCCGTCTGGACTACGATCGAAGATGGTTATTATAGGATGGGTGGTGCATTAGTCATTGACCCTAACGATGAATTAGTCTACTGGTTTGGCGGTGTACACTATAATTCAGAGGCTATTGACAGCATCTGGGAGATGGGCGTGTCCAAGAGCACAGACGGTGGTTCGACTTGGACACATTATACCCTTGACCTTGCAGACGATACTCACCCATATGGTGCGTACACTCATGCCATAGCACTAGATCCTTCAAATTCCAATGTTGTCTATGCTGGTGGCGAGGTGATTGACAATCCTGCACTTTATAAGACGACTGATGGCGGAGAGAATTGGTCCGACATTGTAACTGGTGTGACTGGTGAACGCGTAAGCGTCATTGTCATCAATCCTGACAATACCGACATCGTCTATACAGGAACTTATGATGGAGTTTTCAAATCTACCGATGGTGGTGCGACCTGGGTCGATATAGGTCTCGATAGTATCGAAGCACTTGTTATTGATCATGATGTGCCTAACATCATCTATGCAGGTACAAAGGCCGGCGTATATGTGAGTTTCAGCGGTGGCATTGAATGGGAGGCAATGAATGATGGACTCGATACCACAGATGTTCGTTGTTTAGGTCTCCATCCTGCTGTGTATTTGTTCTGCGGTACTTGGGGAAATAGTATGTACCGCTGTGTGCCGGAGTATGATGATGTCTGGCCACCTGCTACACCGAATATTACCCAGGCAGAGAAATCAAGTAATAATGTGAAATTTACCTGGAACACCGTAGCGACTGATACGCTCGATAATCCTGAGGCTATGGATTACTATGTAGTCTATCGGAATACCTCACCCGATTTTATCCCGAGTGTATCAGATTCTATTGCCGCGGTTGTGTCTCCTGATACCGAGTATATTGATGAAGGTGCCTTGGTGACCGGTGACAGTTACTATTATCTAATCAAGGCAGTTGATACGGTTGGCCATAAGAGCAAGATATCGAACATGGGATATGTATTCCGCAAGTTTCTTACTGAAAATGCCGGTGCGACGAGTGATCGGAACTGGGTGGGTTTGCCGTATAACAGTGAGTATGATAGTATAAAGGATTTGACTGATGATGTGAGTCCTACTGGTACACCGATCAGCAAGACTACGCGGCTCGATAAGGAGGAGCAGTCGTACTATAGTTGGATATATCATCCAGTGCTCGGTTGGTATGGGAACCATCCGAATCCTGCGCTGAAGAATTTTCCAATTGTCTTGGGTGAGGCGTATGAGATGATTGCGAAAGCTGATTCTGTGGTGGTCTTTGTGGGGTACAATGATCCGGATGGAGGAGTTTTCCTGAATAACAATGCCGGGACAATGAGTGATCGGAATTGGGTATCGATTTCCTATAATGCGGTCTATGATTCGGTGAAGGATATTACGGATGAGTTGAGTCCTGGTGGTGATCCAGTGAGTAAGATTACCCGGTTAGCTGAGGAGACGCAGTCGTACTACAGCTGGATTTATCATCCAGTGTTAGGTTGGTATGGGAATCATCCGGATCCTGTGTGGAAAAATTTCCCAATTGAGTCGGGTGATGGTTATGAGTTTATTGCGAAGCGTGATACGACCTGGAATCCGATTGAGTATAGTAATGCGGCAGTGATTGCGCTGCTGGCGCGGCGCAGGAAGCGGATGGCATCAGATATTGAATGGTATTGTGGAGCATCTTTAGAACCCATGCGTGCACCGGTATGGACCCTCGTGAAGAGAATGGAGCGTATAGATTATTCGAATGCACAAGTGTATCGGCCGGTTACGAGGCATATTGAGGAGAAGGGTGCTTGTCATGAGCCTGGTGTTTCTCATATCGTGCATGTTGATATGGCATTAGAGGGGTATGAGGGTATGGTGTTTACGGTGTATCGTCCGCAGAGGCCGTATGATGTGTTGACTGAACAGAGTGTTGGGTGTGCGATTGCTCGGCAGGGTGATGTGTATCGTCTGATTTCGTTTGATGTTGGTAATTTTAAACAGCCATGGCACGATGGTGAAGAAGTGATGCTCATTATCGAAGCGCTCAAGGAGGGTCGAGCTTACTTCTCGGTTGTAGATTTTTCATTAGATGCAGGTATGGATATACAAGGGCTCAGTGAGGTTGTGTTTGTGCCGATTTGTGAGTCAGTCTTAGAAAAGGAAGTCATGAAGTGGCACGGTATTGACAATAACACTATTATTGGGTATAGTATATATAGAGCTAATAAGCGATTGAACGAGCAGGTGTTAGAGTGGGGTAATTCTTCAAGGGAGTGCAGTGTCCATGTGAGATTAGTGATTCGTGGTGGTTATGAGACAGTATACAGCTCTCAAGTGCTCAATGATTCTTCGCTTGATTCCGAGTCTTTTCCTACCGCACTGACTGTCTCACCGAATCCATTTATAGGATCCACAGCGCTTTCGTATTACATTCCACAATCAAATAGGGTTGAATTACAAATTTATGATGTTTCTGGTCGTTTGGTCCAAAGTCTTATTGACGAAATGTGTAATCCTGGACATCATATGTTGGTCTGGGATGCCACTGATGATGCAGGAAAAACGGTTCCTGTAGGCATCTATTTTGTTCGTTTCGCAACCTCTGATTATGAGAGGATCGAAAAGCTGATTTTGCTGCGGTAATTAATTGAGAAATAACGATCTGAAAATAGGGGAGGGTCAAAAAGGAGGAATGAATGCAGCATAATAGACGAGTAAGAGCGGTAATGATAGTTTGTCTGCTCAACATAGCGATGCCATATTTCATATCTGCACGCACCATATCTGAGGTTCACTATGTTGTGAAATCATCTCCATTCCATCTACAATTTGAGAAACACGGTGGGTATGATGTGATTCGCATGGAAGGTGCTGGTATGATGGTTCAATTGGGAAAACCCATGCTACCTGTAAGACATCTAAGCGTAGCTCTCCCTCCAGGTTCAAGGGCAGTGAGTGTGGAAGCGCGCTCTCTCGATTCAAGAGAAATTCAAGGTGACTTTTTCATAATGCCAGGACAGCCACCGCAACCAGTAGGACAACGTGAGGGAGAAGCTCCGGTACAAGCCGATCCTTCTGTGTATTACTCAAATACATCGTATCCAGGAGCAATAATAACACTCGACCATCAGAGTAACTTGGCCGGACAACAGCTTGCTCATGTTACTGTTTATCCCATGCAGTATGTACCAATGCGGAGGAAGTTGCGATTGCACACCTCTATAGAGTTAATTGTGCATTGTACACCTGATAATAGATTAGAAAACACGTTCCAGGAACAGTATTATCGATTTACAGAAAATCAGCGTAGATTGTATGAAGACATGCTCAAATCAATGGTCGTAAATCCTGAGCGCGTTTACATAGATCCACCCGAAAGTGGGCCTTCGCTTCTTGTTCCCGTAGGACAATATGACCACGTCATCATTACATCAAGCACTCTTGCATCATACTTTGATTCACTGGTCTACTGGCACACGAAAAAAGGCATAAAGGATACAGTGGTTACTACAGATTGGATATATGCCAATTATACTGGTGCTGATGATACAACAAAGGTTCGTGAATTCATCATCGATGCAAATTCGAATTGGGGAACGATGTATTTTCTCATGGGCGGCGAAGGTAGTAGTGTACCATATGCTGGACGACACTACTATGGTGACTCGGTGGATCAAATCGCTCCCGGTGATCAGTACTATTCTGATTTTGACGATGACTGGGTACACGAGGTTTATGTCGGAAGGGTTTCGGGTGATGATGAAACTCAGATCACGAGATTCATTGACAAAGTACTGAAGTACGAGAAAGACCCGCCTCTTGCTGATTATCCTTTGAAGGTTCTCCTTATCGGTATGGATCTCGATGATGATACACCTGCAGAACTGCTCAAAGATTCGATTGCTACTTTTATTCCTGGTTATTTCACAATCAATAGAACCTATGATAGTGACAGTGGAAGTCATGAAGACTCTGTAGAATTCTACCTTAGTGCCGGACATAATCTTGTTAACCACATGGATCACTCCAATAAAACAGTTATGGGAGCAGGTTATCATCATCATAATTGGTTAATTAACCGCACAGACGTAGATAATCTGACAAACGACAACAAGATGTCAATCATTACGTCTGGTGGTTGTGAGCCAGGTGCTTTTGATTATGATGATTGCATTGGGGAGCATTTTGTGATCTATAATGATCTTCAGGCAGGTGTGGCTTTCATCGGCAATTCCAGACATGGTTGGTATTATGGAGGTGATCCCTATTCACTATCGAGCGAACTCGACCTGTGGTTCTGGCACGGTGTATTTACACAAGACAAGGATGATCTCGGTAAGGCTCTGGTATATGCCAAACACCAGTTTCCACACACACCTAATGATTGGGATAAGGCATGTGAATGGAATGTTAACCTGCTCGGCGAGCCAGCTATGCAGATCTGGACAGAGACTCCGGCAGCAGTGATTGTCACCCATGATAGCGTTGTCCCAGATGCGCCACATGATTTCATCGTGACGGTGATGGAGGCTGATAGCATTACACCAGTTGAGAGTGTACTGGTCTGCTGCTGGATTCCAGACCAGGATCCTGGAATGCATGTGACAGAATACACCGATGCATCTGGCAGCGTAGCTCTGAGTGTCTCAGCAACAACGCCTGATGATACTATGCTTGTTACTGTAACAAAGCACAATTGTTTACCCTATGAAGGTCATGCAATAGTCACATCTGTCGTGCCGCCGTTAGCACCGCATGTTACCCAGACAAAAAAATTAATTAGTGATGTAGAACTTGTGTGGAACCAGGTCACAATGGATACTCTTAGTAGGCAAGAGATAGTAGATTACTACGTGATATATCGTTCAACAACACCTCAATTTATTCCTGATACATCAAACTCGATTGGCACTGTGTTTTATCCTGATACGGTATATAAAGATACGAATGCGCTGACAGCTGGAGAGAGTTACTACTATCTTGTCAGAGCAGCTGATGAGGCAGATAATAAGAGTAAGAAATCGAACATGGGATATGCATTCCGCAAGTTTCTCAATGAAAACGCTGGTGCAACAAGCGATCGTAACTGGGTGACTCTGCCCTATGTTAGTGAATATGATAGTGTCATGGAACTCGCGGATGACCTGAGTCCGAATGGTGATCCGATCAGTAAGATTAGCAGACTCGATCTGGAATCACAGAACTACTATAGCTGGATATACCATCCAATACTTGGTTGGTACGGGAATGATCCAATTCATGAGAACTTTCCGATTGAGGGAGGCGTGGCATATGAGATGATTGTGGTCGTTGATAGTACGGTAAGTCTTGTTGGCTATAATGAGCCTGATGGATCGATTAATTTGAATGAGAATCCTGATGCGACGAGTGATCGCAACTGGATTTCAATTCCGTATAATGCCGTCTACAACACAGTAAATGATATTACCGATGAGTTGAGTACTGAGGGTGATCCTGTGAGTAAGATAACGATGTTGGACGAGGAAGCACAGACGTACTATAGCTGGATCTATCACTCTGTGCTTGGCTGGTATGGAAATCATCCGACCACCCCTGATTTTCCGATTGAGTCAGGTGATGGGTATGAGTTTATTGCGACACGAGATACGACGTGGAATCCGACCGAGTATGTTAACGGTGATTCGAGTGCGTTGCTCGTATGGGGAACGAGCAAGAGACTGGACGGTGAGCTCTATAGAGGTACATCGTTAACACCTGACCGTACACCAACTTGGGCGCTGGCAGAAACAGAGAGTAGGGCAGCGTATTCAGAAGCCAAGATGTATGTGCCGGTCAGAGAGTGTGCTAAGAAGCAAGTAAGTGCGCGTGAACCCGGGATACCACATATCGTCTATGCTGACCTTGAGTTAGAAGGGTATGAGGATCTGTTGTTTACAGTATATCGCCCCCATTTAGCCTATGATGTCCTGACAGAGCAGAGTGCGGGGTGTGTGATTGCTCAGCAGGGTGATGTATATCGTCTTATTTCGTTTGATGCCGGCAATTTCAGGCAGCCATGGACAGATGGTGAGGAAGTGATTCTCGTTATCGAGGCGCTCAAGGATGGCAGAGGTTATTATAGGATTGTGAACTTCACGTTAGATAGAGGTATAGATATGCAGCGATTGGATGGTATTACCCTGAAGCCGATTCCAGAAGCAGTGTCTGAGAAGGATGTGATTCGGTGGTCTGATGTCGATGATGCAGATGTTATAGGCTACAGCCTCTATCGAGATGATGAGCGATTAAACAATAAGGTCATTGTGAGGAGTGCATATCGAGCGGCTGGCGCTACAGACGTACGACTCGTGATGAGGGGTGGTTATGAGACGGTGTATGGTTCTCAAGGGGCACAGGGCATACGCCATATACAGATGCCTCTATCATATGCGTTCAGTATTACACCCAATCCTTTTGTTACCCAGACACGTATCGAGTATGCCTTGCCGCAGCAGACTGAGGTTGAGATAGTGGTTTATGATGTGAGTGGCAGAAAGGTGAAGACCTTGCTTAATGAAATGCATAAGCCTGGTTATTATAGCACAACCTGGAATGGCTGTGATGATAGAGGACGTGCAGTCTCTGCGGGCGTTTATTTTATCCGTCTTGAAACCGATGATCACAAGAAGGCAGAAAAGATGATACTCCTGAAATAGTAATAATCATTGGGTGAGGGCTCGCATGTATGTTTCGGTGGCAAAGCCCTCACCCACAAAGTTCGATTTTGCATAATCCAGCGTCATCACCACACTATATTCGTGAAGAGAGGATTACCTCGTATCTACACGATTTCACGATTTGTAACTGTGTGCTGAGTGATTTATGATATTTCAAGAAAAATTAACAGCATATTGATGAGGAGTAATTGTGATGATTTCGAAGAAATATGCCGCACCACGCTATATTCGTAAAGAGGGGATTACCTCGTATCTATTAGCCTCGCCACGGACATGTGATGCAAAACAACTCACCACATCACTGGTGGAGATTATACCAGGAGGAGTGCAACGTATACATAGCCATGCACCCGAACAGATCTACTACATACTCGAAGGTAGCGGATTCATGACGGTCGGCGGTGAAACAGCGCATGTGGAAATCGGTGACTGTATTTTTATTCCATCAGGCGTACCTCATGGACTCAAAAACGATGGTGAGGTGCTCTTGAGATATTTTAGCGCTGCTGCTCCTTCTTTTTCGTATGAGCAACTGGAAAGATTATGGCCTCTCGAGAGCGAAGCAGAGAAATAAGGAGGAATTATGAATAAGATATTATATCACACTGTCCGGTTGCGCTGTAATGCAAATCTTGCCTTCGAGATGTTCACTAAGAATGATTACTTACAAAAGTGGCTCACCATAAATGCTGATGTTGAACCGAGGGTTGGCGGGAAATACGAGCTCTTTTGGAATCCGGAAGATAAAGAAAGCGATAGTACCATTGGCTGTAAGATAACGGCAATTGAACCAGGTAAATTTCTTGCATTTGAGTGGAAAGGACCTAAACAATACAAAGACTTCATGAATACAGCCGATCCTCTTACCCATGTTGTTGTTTTCTTCATTCCCTGTAATGAAACAATGCGTTCGGGTGACTGTACTGAGGTACATTTGGTCCATTCTGGATGGCGGAGTTCAATCGAGTGGGAAGAGGCGAGGATATGGTTTGAAAAGGCTTGGGATGTTGCTTTCGAGAATTTAAAAAGACATGTCAACGGCTCACAGTAATGAATGAATGTGTCTCAATGGGGTCACCTGTGCCGTGATAGCATCATCTCCGAAGCACTGCCTTTACAAGATAGGTTCCTTCAATGGGATCTACTGGTTTGTGTTCAGCATCGAATCCGAACCTCCTCAGTATCTCAAGGAACTGTGAGGGCTGATGTAGATAAAGAGGACTCTTGAAAAAAAAGGAGAGAGCCCAACTACTCAATTTACTCCACAGCGTCCCTGAATATGTGACAGCTATGAATGTCGTCCCTCTTTTCGATATTTTACGCAGTAATTCAATACTCGCTTCTAAAGAAAAGAAAGTCCAGGTATGGAACCCTATCACTACTTCAAACTTTTCAAACCTGAGGTTGCTTTCGGGAATTTCAAAGTAGTTGACATTGAAAAATCTTAAATTTGGCATGGAATGTTTCCTCGAAGCATAGGCGATCATCGCAGCAGATGAATCAATGGAATATATTTCCATGTTATGCAACAACTGAGCAAGTTTTCTTGAGAAAAAGCCTGGCCCACAACCAATTTCTAATATTTTTCCACTCATACCTTTGAGAGTAGAGAGTTCTTTCGTTATCGCTGCCGTGGCTCGATTCCTCCAGATTGACACTGGAGGCATCAGACAGTGTAAATGATATATAGGCGGGAAGGAATAATAGAGTTTATTAAAATTCATTCCGACTGTCCGTGGCAGGTTCTCTTGATTCCACTTTCATTGTATTATTCTCTGTTTCCAATAGTTGGGTCGACAACATAATTTTAACTAATTTTATATATAAATCAAGTATAAATCAAGGACAAACTATACTCGGAGATAAAGATGCGATATTCCTGGTGCAGACTTCTGATGTTGTCTGGTTGCTTTCCCGATATCTTTAGTATTGAGAAAGTATTCAGTCGCCTCATATATTTTCAATCATTTGAATTAGAATATTCGACGTAATTTCTTAAGGTGGGGCTTTCCCAAACGCCTCATTGCTCGATATCTTCAGGTCCTATTGGCTGGCTTGACAAGGCAGTGTGGTTGGATAGAATTACATGGACAATTTTGAACAGGAGCGCGTTAGGCGTTATGTCGAGATGCAATAAGAAAAAAGCAGCTGCGGGCTAGATCTTGTTATGAGAGGAGGAGCATATGCAGGTAAGTGCAGGCAAAAGACCGGCTGTACTGTTCGTTAGTATCATCTTAATCTTTTTTGTACTAACGCCATTAATAGCACAAGAGAAGACGAAGGTCTCAGGAAGGATGACGCTTGCTGCCACTAAGCAAGAAATGGCCGATATTGGCGACACCAAGGATCATACGGTTGCCTTCTCTATATTTGAAGGTACGAACTTCAACACCGGTGCTCGTAAGTTTATGGACGGTGCCCATGTAACAAACATCTCGTTTAATGATCTTGTTATGGGGAGTGGCCCTCATCAGACCTATGTCACTATTGCCAAAGAGGATAATGCCGCTATTGCAAAATGCGAAGGTAAGAGTAAGACGACTCCTTCGCCTGATGGTACGATGATAGTCACCTTTGAGGGAACCTTCTCCTGGGTGGGAGGTAAAGGTGCTTTTGAGAATATCCAGGGAAACGGTACCTATAAGGGGCAGTATATCGCGAAGAATATATATACAGCAGAATGGGAAGGTGAATACTTCATCAAGAAGTGAGAAAGAGTATTATTATCGAGAATCTAAGATAATCTTAGTCTGGCCCGCAGCTTCTTACAATCCGTCGTATACTACAATTCTTAAAAAGTCGAATGAAAGGAGTGACGATTATGCCGTGGATTCGTGTGATTCGCGAGGATGAGGCTACTGGAGAAGTAAAGGAAGTCTATGGAGGTATAGAGGTAAAACGTGGTAAAATCGCAAACATCATGAAAATACATAGTTTAAATCAATCTGCGATGCATACCCATATGGACTTATACCTTTCACTCATGTTTGGCCCTTTTGACATTAAGCGTGCAGAGCGTGAGCTTATCGGTGTTGTTGTTTCTGCTGTAAATAACGGTGAATACTGTGTAAAACATCATGCGGCAGCACTCGATTATTACTGGAGAGATAATGAAAAGATTAAGAGATTAATTGAGAATTTCAAATCACTCAATCTACCGGAGAAACAGCGGAAAATGCTGGGATATGTCGTCAAATTGACGAGGTCTCCTCATACAATGAATGAATCTGACGTTGTTGCGCTGCGCGGTTCTGGTTTTTCAGATGAGGATATCTTGAACATCAATCTTATCACGAGCTATTTCTGTTTTGTCAATCGTATTGCCCTTGGACTCGGAATTGAATCTACTCCTGAAGAAGGAGCAGGTTATAAATACTGAATGTGAGGTTGATTTTTCATGCTAGCCCTGTTTTAATTATATTGTAGAAGATATGATTGACTTCCGATAGTCGGTGGGTACAATTCTATGTCCCATGAAGATTGCCTACGTCACTACGTATGACGCGAGGATTTTGGATGGAAATACCTGGAGGTCAGGTTATTATATCGCTAAAGCTCTGAAGAAACACGGGGCATTAATTGAATACATCTGTCCCCTCAAGGAAAGGTACTCATTCATTTTTAGGGCAAAGTCATATTTATATCGCCGCATACTCAATAAAAGATACTTGCGCGATAGGCAACCCTTCATCATAAAGGACTATGCGCATCAGGTTTCAAGGAGATTGGTTCACTCTGAAGCAGATATTGTGTTGAGTCCGGGAATTATCCCTATCGCCTATCTTGAGTGTGCACAACCCATTGTCTTTTGGACAGATGCCACCTTTGCAGGGATGGTAGATTTCTTTCCTGAATTTGGCAATCTGTGTAGAGAGACGTTGAGAGATGGTCATTTGGTAGAGCAAGCCGCGTTAGACAGGTGCATGTTGGCGATCTTCTCATCTGACTGGGCTGCCCAAACCGCTGTCAATAACTACATGGTTGATCACTCTAAGGTTAAGGTTGTTTCATTCGGAGCAAATATTGAGGGCGATAGAACCTACGATGACATCAAAAGCATGGTCAATTCACGGCCATCATGTCCATGCAAGTTGTTATTTGTAGGCGTTGATTGGTACAGAAAGGGTGGAGATATAGCAGTAAAGATAGCCGAAGAGCTCAACGCATCGGGTTTAGAGACTGAACTCATTGTCATTGGCTGCCAGCCACTCATGGAGAGATCCCTACCGGATTTTGTGCACTCCATAGGGTATATCGATACATCGACAACAAAGGGGCTCAATGAAATGGGTGCACTGTTCGCTCAATCTCATTTTCTCATTCTACCTACACGTGCGGACTGTGCGCCGAATGTATTGCGCGAAGCGAATTCCTTTGGAGTTCCTGCTTTATCAACACGTATTGCTGGTATACTAATGACTATCAAAGATGGTATTAATGGAAAGACGTTTTCGAGGGATGCAGACATTACAGAATATTGTGACTATATAGCGAATCTCATGTCCGATTATGTCGAATACGAAAAATTAGCACTCTCTTCATTTAATGAATATCAACTACATCTCAATTGGTCAGTCTCTGTTCAAGAAGTGAAGAAAATGCTGATGAACATTGTGAGTAAACACAAAAGGTAATAGGCTCTCTGCAGACTATTTTGCTGTCATTATATAATGACACATAAAAATAGATTGAAAAACTTCTTGAAATCGATGCCAGTCGAATGGCTTCTAAGCGGTGAACCTTTTGTCAAATACCGGACATTGAAAGATATTCTCGGTAGAGATGAACGTGATAAGGAGGTTGTAGTAATAAAAGAATCGATATTGAAACACAGATTGATAAAGAAAATTTTTGACCGACAGAACAAGTATGGATACTGGGGGGTTCCAAAAGATATCTATACCTGGTGGCCCAAGAAAGGTACTACATTTTGGCTGCTCGGTATGTTAGCTGATTTTGGGTTTACAAAAGTAAATAAAGAAATCGCCAGGGCTTGCGAGTATGTCTTCAGCACTCAGATTCCTGATAGTGGTTTTGGTTGTGCACCTCCGCCAAAATCATATGATTGCTTTACTGGTATCTTAATAGAATCGTTGGCAAGACTTGGTTACACTCAAGACCCGAGATTGCAGAAGGCATATGATTGGCTCCTGCAAAGACAGCGCCTGGATGGTGGTTTTTGGTGTAAAAATACAGGACAACCAAGAGGACCAAGGGAAAAAGAACCGAGTTGTGCATTTGGGACACTCTGTGTTTTAGGAGCATTAGCACAACATCCCGAACTCAGGAATGGAAATGCGGCAAAGAAGGGTACAGAGTTTCTTCTGAAATGCTGGGACAATCGAGGAACGATAAAATATGCTGGCCATGATTCACAAATTGGTAGAGGTTGGGAAAAGCTCAAATACCCCTTCACCGATTATAGAGTATTGAAATATTTAGATACTCTTTCACAACTTCAGTTTGCAAGAGCTGATTCGAGAATGGAGGCAATGATAGATATGGTGATCTCAAAAAAGGATGCAGATGGTCGGTTTTATGCAGAATCTATCCATAAGGTGTGGTCAGATTTTGACTTTGGTCAAAAAAAAGTACCCAGCAGATGGATTACCTTTATTGTATATAAAATAATAAGGAAAATGTTATCGGCGTGAACAAAGAAAAGGATAGAATTAAATATTTGCCCGTATGATAGAATAAATTAGGAGGAATAACTATGGGAAATAATGATATGCCTTCTCATCACGGTGTTGAAGAGTTGCGCAGTGACACATATCCAAATCAGACCCTGCAACTGCTCATAGAGCGTGCTAGTTGTCGCAGTTTCTCTGGTAAAAAAATTGCTCCTAATATACTACAGCATATTCTTGAAGCTGGTATTCACGCACCTACCGGCGGTAATTTACAGCCGTACTCTATCATCAAAATCGAGGACGATAAAACCAAACAGAAATTGGCAGAATGGTGTACACAGGATTTCATCGCTCAGGCAGCAGTCGATTTGCTCTTTTGTATTGATTGGCATCGTCTTGAGAGGTGGGCACAGCTTGAAATAGCACCATTCAGCGCGATGAGCAGTTTCAGCCATTTCTGGATATCATTTCAAGACACTGTCATCTGCGCCCAGAATATTTGTACTGCGGCAGATTCTTTGGGATTGGGTTCGGTTTATGTTGGTACAATACTTCTGTTTTTACGAGAGATTCGTGATCTGTTACAACTGCCAAAAGGTGTGTTTCCTGTTGTGCTGCTCTGTTTAGGCTATCCCAAAGGTAAACGACTACCTCGCAAGAAGTTGGGCGTTGGTGTCGTTGTACATGATGAAAAATACCACGAAATTTCTGACCAGAAACTCAAGAGTGCATTTGACAGAAAGTATCCAAATGTGAAGATCGAGATGACCGAAGAGAGACTTAACGAAATCAGTGAAGTGTGTCGAATAGTCCACGATGAAGAATTTGCGAAGCAGTGTATAGCAAGAATAAAAGAAAACAGGTATATAAACCATGTACAACGATATTTTGGACTCCATTATCGTGCTGATATAATGTCTCAGGAGAATGATGAATTATTAGCTATTGTGGAGGAGTTGGGTTTTCATTGGTTTAAGAAATACCAACGATGTCGCGAGAAATAGCAAAACATAGAGAACAGTTAAATTATATTTTACAACATTGACTTCGTAGTACGGATGTATACAATCAGACAATGAAGGTAAATAAAAATCTTATTGCGTATTGTGGGCTCTACTGTGGTCAATGTCCGTTCTATGAAGGTAAGATCGCTGATCTTGCCAAGGATTTGAGAAAGGAACTGCGACATACGAAGTTCGACCGGATTGCAAAGGGGCTATCAAAATATTTTAGACAGTTCAACAATTACGACGCGTGTTATGAGTTCTTAGGAACAATGGTGAAATTTCGCTGCAAAAAGACATGCTACGATGGCGGTGGCCCGCCGTTTTGTAGAATAAGAAAATGCTGCCTGAAAAGAGGAAGTGAAGGATGCTGGGAATGTGCTGAATTTGAGGTCTGTAAAAAATTAGATTTCTTAAGTGCTGTCCACAAGGATGGACACATTAAAAACCTTCGAAAGATTAGAAAACAAAGCATAAAGAGATTTCTTCAGGGAAAGAAGTACTGGTAAATATTGGCTGTATTGAGGTGATGAAGAAATGGCAAGAGTGAAACTCGATTTGCCAGACAAATTTGAATTCTCCACTGAAATTCACGTACGGATTGGTGATATTAACTATGGCGGACATTTAGGTAATGATGCCGTACTCTCTCTCATCCATGAAGCCCGTGTACGGTTTTTGCAAAATTACGGTTTCACAGAGGCCAATATCGATGGTGTTGGTCTGATCATGACAGATGCGGTGATTGTATACAAAACAGAAGGACTATATGGTGACACATTAATGATTGATGTTGCTGTGGAGGATTTCACGAGAACTGGCTGTGATTTTCTTTACAAAATAGTAAACAAGCAAACAGGCAGAGAAGTTGCCAGAGCGAAAACTGGAATAGTATTTTTTGATTACAAGACAAGAAAGGTAGTGTCGATTCCGGAGCGCTTTAGAGTTGTTTTTAAGGAAACATGATAAAAAAACAGGATTGGCTTGTGATGCTAAATCTTATGGATATATTTGCATGTTTGAAGATACAGAATGGTTGATCGGCGATACCTTAATGCATTGTCCAAAATATATGCACGACTTAATGTAAGTGATGTGAATTGGGTCTTGACCGGAAGTGTCGGTTTTGCCCTACAGGGTATGCCTGTCGAGATCCACGACATTGATATTCAAACCGATAAAGTGGGTGCATATGAAATCGAGAGTCTCTTTTCAGAATCCATAGTCAAAAAAGTCGATTTTTCCTCAACAGAAAAAGTTCGTTCACATTTCGGTACATTGATGATCGATGGTATTAAAGTAGAGATTATGGGCGATATTCAAAAGCGGTCTGAGAATGGGGAATGGGAGCAGCCAGTAGATTTGCAAAAGCACAAGCAGTTTGTTGATATTGAAGGTATGCATATACCCGTTTTATCCTTAGAATATGAATACCAAGCGTATGTGAAATTAGGTAGAAAGGAAAAGGCAGAGATGTTGAAGCAATGGTTAGCAAGGAAATGAAAGAACAGGATGTGAAAAAATATTGGGAAGCTAATGCAGAGGCATGGACGATCCTATCCCGTGAAGGATTTGATGTATACAGGGATTATGTGAATACACCTGCCTTCATGAAAATGCTCGGTGAGGTAAAGGGCTTGCGTGGGCTGGATATTGGCTGTGGTGAAGGTCATAATACGAGAAAGATCGCCGAGAAAGGTGCTCTCATGACAGGTATTGATCTCTCGGAAAAATTTATTTGTCATGCTCACCAAAAAGAGCACGAAACCCCCTTACATATTAATTACATCACGGCAAGCGGTCTCAATCTGCCATTCGATGATGAGGAATTTGATTTTTGCACGGCGATAATGAGCCTCATGGATATGCCGCATCATGAGAAAGCCATTATGGAGGCATACCGAGTGCTGAAGGAGGAGGGTTTTTTTCAGTTCTCGATGACTCATCCATGTTTTGCCACACCAAAATGGCAGTGGTTCTTAGACGAGAAAGGGGAGCGAATAGCACTCATGTGTGGTGATTATTATAGGCAACTGGATGGTGAAATTAGTGAGTGGATTTTCAGCCACATACCTGATGAACTAAAAAACAAATTCGATGAGTTCAAAATACCAAGTTTTACTCGCACGCTGAGCAGTTGGTTAAATGTAACAGTGAAGAATGGATTTACCCTTGAACAATTTGCTGAACCTTTTGCTGATAAGGAGGCACTCGATAAATTTCCCAGGCTCGCCGATACCAGAATAATCGCGTATTTTTTGATTGTACGGTGTAGAAAGATATAGAAATGAATTTCACGTTCTCAGTTTTTTGTGACAGGTATGACAAGAGGTCCACAATACAGAATGAGCGGATGATTTTTTGGACAGCGAGGAAATCATGAACACGCTCTATTTTGTTAAATTCAGTTTGTGTTTCGTGTGTTATCTGCTCCGCTCTGTGTATCAAATACTGGAATATAAGAAAAGTCGAATTGCGGAGCATAAGAGCATGCCGACAATAATTGGTGTTGTGATGTTTTTTCAGTGGTTTTTCTGGTTTTCTATGAATTTTTCAGACCCAGTTCGAACAACACTGCCCACCTGGCTCAGGTATATTGGTTTGGCTCTGTTTGTAGCAGGCACCATTTTGGTGATCATAGCCCATCGTCATATTAAGGGATACGCGATAGAGGTCAGCCTGATAACAACAGGTATATATTCAAGAATACGCCATCCAATGTATGTGGGATTTATGCTGTGGCTCATCGGATTTCCGCTCTTTATGCAGAGCATTGTCACGCTCGCGTCGGCTTTTATCTGGATAGCATGTTTTATCTATTGGCAGATATTAGAAGAAAAGAATTTGGAAGTCAAATTTGGAGATTATGAAGAGTACAAAAAGAAGACATGGTTTTAAGAAAAGGAGGTAATTGAAAATGAAGGTTCATGTGCGAAAGGGCAGACTTTTTGCTCCAATAGTATTTCTTTTACTAATAGTCGGAATTATCCTGGCACAGTTTCCAGAGCTTCCAAAGCCACCAATTGATATTATCGAAAAAATTCCCAGTTTAGACAAGATACTTAAAGGTGAGCCGCCGATCCAAATCAATGTTAAAGACGCTGTGACCGGTATTCCTTTTCTTGATGACTTCGACCCCCAATCACTCATCCCGATGACCGCACTTTCTTACACTCCGGGAAAGGGTTTCTTACTTGAACGTCCTGGCTTGTATGTACACGTTGTTGAAAGCTACTGTTTAAATGCAGGGGCATATGGACCAAATGAAGAAGATGCCTATCTATACGCGCCGATAAAAGGTTCTCGAGCTCGTATCATACAGAAGGTGCTTCAGAGGACAAACTTGCATCCCGAAATTCCCCAAGGAGATATTCAGGTTCTCATATGGGCTATCACTTCAAGCACAAAATTGAGCGATATGTCAGAGGATAAGCAGAAAACTGCTGCGAAGTTGCTCACTGCCAAAGAGCTGTTTGAACTCAATGGTGGTGCGCTCGAATTGGTACCGAAGAATGAGCGTGACAAAGCATTTGCGAAACTTCCTCCTCATGTACGTCATACTCTTGAGGCTGAAGCGCAGCTTCGTGAGATGCTGACAAAGGGGCAAGATAGTTATGAAGAGTTAGAAGATGTAGCGGTTCGGACAGGCGTTGCTCTGCCATCTGAGGAACAACCTCACATACCGCGTGGAAGATGGTCTTTTCATCCTGATGGTTATTTTGTACGCTATCTGGTTTATCGCTATTCAGAGACCGAAATACAACTCTCAGTTCCTGAGGCGTTCACTATTGAACGGGATGGGCTTGGACGTATCACGTTGATTGCCGACAGAAATGGAAATCGTATTGAAACAGAATATAACGATGCAATCGAACCATTGGCAATTCCCGGTGATCCAAACGTACGAGGATATGCGTTTCGTTCTATCCGGTTCGTGCAACGCAGAGAGGTTCTACCAGAGGTAGTATTTGATCTGGAACATACATGGAAGAATATTGGGTGGACGTTGATTGGCATACCTAACGGAAAGGATACTATATTTTTTACTGATCGTTTCTCTAATATTATTGAACGTTATCAGTGGGCGGTGAACCACAAGAAAGAACTGAGAGCAATCGATAGATATTTGAAGCCAAAAGAGGATATTGAGAATGTCATGGACCTTGCACACTATGCAATTGCTCTGAAAGAAGTAATGAGGAGCGAACAGACCGAAAATATGACATGGGCTGTAGAACAGGTGAATCTGGTTAAAAAGGCGTGGCAACGTGCATTTTCTGAACGCCAGGATACGTATCTGTGGGGATGTGTTTCTCCTCCTGGAGTACGCTATGGTCAGGCCAAGCCTGATTGGCTCAAAGATGTGTTCGAACCATTCCTACGTATCTTTGCTTTTGCTCGTCCTGGGAGCGAAGACAAGATTCCATGGTTTGACCCGACTGGTGGTGCTGGAGCTCCTGCTAATGATAAGAAACAGCCTACAGGACAGTCGAACCGTCAAAAAGGGAACGAACAGGATTGCAGCACGATTAACAGTGAACTCGAGCAAGAAGAAGCACTGCTCAAAGCCTTTCAAGACCCTGGGCTGCAAAAGAAGGCAATAGATAATAATTGGACAGTGGATGAGTATTACGACAAGGTCAAAGAAAATGCATTGGGAGGCAAGGGTTCATCTCCAGGTGATTGGGAATCTCCTATGGGAACAGACCCCACAAATTGTGAGGTCCAGTATAATTGGGGAGGAAGCGCAGATGCGACACTGCAGGAATATATCAGAAGATTTGGTGCAATTGCAGGACCAATACTTTTTAGAGCACACCAGGCTCACGAACAGACACATCGACAGCAATGTATGGATATGGGACCCTCGCGATTCCAATCAGCGGGTGCTACTATTGAAGGTTTCAGTGGTTTTGAACAAGATGCCTACAAAAAGGGAATAGAAGAAAAGAAAAAGGGAAAGCAAGAATTGGGCTGTGAATAATTCCAAAGGTTCAACATATGAAGCAGACAATATGTAAATCACAAAAGGATGGTAAGAAATGAAAGGTTATACCTTCTACATAGTAGATGTGTTTGCCGAAGAAAAATACGCAGGCAACCAGCTTGCGGTCATCAGAAATGCGGGGGTACTCTCATTTAGTGAGATGCAACGGATTGCTAAAGAAATGAACTATTCAGAGACGACCTTTATTCTTTCGAAGAGAGAGGTCAATGGTGGGTATGACGTACGCATTTTTACTCCAGAAAACGAATTACCCTTTGCCGGACACCCGACACTAGGGACTGCCTATGTAATTCAACAGGAGATTGTGAGAAAGCCGATTGAGAAAATCACCCTTAATCTTAAGGTGGGGCAGATCCCGGTCACGTTCAGCTACAAAGGCAAAGACACAGATATCTTGTGGATGAGACAGGTACAGCCAATATTTGGCGACGTTATCGAACCGAGAGACATTGTCCAGGTTGTAAATCTTAAGGCAGAAGATCTAGATAATAGGTTCCCTATTGAGGAGGTTTCGACTGGTGTCTTTGTGTTTGTAATTCCATTGAAGACATTAGATGTCTTAAAGCGGGCACGGATCGATAAGGATACGTATTTTAGTTTGATTCAGAAGACCGAGGCCAAGGCACTACTCTTATTTTGTCCTGAAACCTATAATCAAGAAAACGATCTGAATGTTCGCTTCTTTGGTGATTACTATGGTGTACCAGAGGACCCTGCTACTGGAAGCGCCAATGGTTGTCTCGCCGCATATTTAGTAAAACACCGTTATTTTGGAAAGAAACAAATAGATATTAGCGTTGAACAGGGCTACGAGATAGGAAGGCCTTCATTGCTTTACTTGAGAGCAGAGGAAAAGGATGGAGGAATAGAGGTAAATGTTGGCGGGAAAGTAATCATGGTTGCGCAAGGAGAACTTGTCTAAAGAAGCAGTGCAGTAGAAGATAGGTTGTATAAAAGGAGGTGATCATAATGCCTATGATCGTGGTTGATGGTCCACCGATTCCTGAGATCGAAAGAAAGCGCGAACTGGTGAGAAAACTCTATGATGCCGCACATAAGGTATATGAGATTGAGCACATTACTGTGGTCATACGTGAGAATCCTCCTGAGAATGTCGGTGTCAATGGAGAGTTGCTCATAGACCGAAAGAGAAGAGAACAAGGTTAATTGTTCGACGGCTAAGGAAAAAATGGCTAGACAGGATGATATAGACCTGGATAGACAAGAGAAGTGGGAACAAGAGATTCTCGCTCATCACCGCTGGGGTCGACACGGCGACAAAGCCCATGAAGAACATGTGCGGCTTAAAAAACTCTGGGAAACAGCACAACCGTTTGATGAGTCTTGTCAAGAGATAATAAACCAAATCATTTCCCTCGAGATATGTAATTGGAGGCTTGAAGAGAGCATTCTTGCGCTCTGCGCTGCAATTGGAGCCAAAAAACCCGCTCTGTTCAAGATCGGGCACATGGCCTCAATGACAGAAGAACGGTGGAAGAGAATATGGGCTTACTATTGCACATGCAGAAATTGGCTATCTAGCGGCGTGATGAGCGGGTATGACATAATCCTGAAGGCGTGCGATCCTGATAACACAATTCAAAATCATGTAATAGGCATGTTAGCTGAAAAGAGTGAATTGAAAAAACTTTGTCTTGAACGTTTCTGCATCTGTCTTAAGTTTATGATTGGGGGAGAATGCTCATGTGGTCCAACGCTTACCAAAGCGCATGAAGCTGCTGTCAAGGCAATCGAAAAAGAAATAACAAGACTCGATCCTGAAGCCAGTATGCTCAAAGGTTTTATATTTAACAAACAATATAGTACCTATGCCGGACTTTCCCTTTGTCATCATAAACTGTTTCGGCGTCTCGACATTATACTCTCAAGCATCGGTGCCGGGACATGGCGTGCCACAATGCCGATCCGGGGAATTGATGGGTTTGAGCGGGCTGATATGCTCGAGAAATTTCTCGTGTCAATTGAATTCTGGATAGATGAGCGGAGTGAGACGGATGTCTATGCAAAAGATGAACTCTTTCAAAAAATTCAGACACTCTTTGGAGAATTAGATAATCAAAAAAAATTTCTTGCATCGTTGCTCGTCTCTCTACTTCGTGCCCAGCAATTATATGCAAAAAAGCTCACCGAAAAGAGAATGAAAGAGTTGCGGTTGGACTCGAAACCCACTGAGTATAAATAGAAGAGGTCATTATGTTTCATAACATACCTCAGGCAATTAAAGAAAGAATGTTGTTTTTAGAGGATCTTAATAAAAAAGATAGACTCGACAGTACACCTCATCTGTTGAGGCTGCGCCAGATTCCACCAGAGACAGGTAGATTCATAGCATTACTCGCTGCGAGTGCACCAGAAGGTACCTATTTAGAAATCGGCACGAGTGCCGGTTATTCGACGCTCTGGCTCGCACTTGCTTGCAGAGCACTCAAGCGAAGGATTATCACCTTTGAAGTACTTGAGGAAAAAGCCGACCTTGCGCAAGAGACGTTTGCCATTGCAGGTGTTAACGATGTCGTCGAACTGGTTATCGGAGATGCCCGGGATTATATAGAACATTATAGCAATATTTCATTCTGTTTCCTCGATGCCGAGAAGGAGGCATACTTAGATTGTTATGAAAAGGTCGTGCCCAGAATGGTATCAGGTGGTCTGCTCGTTGCAGATAATGCGATAAGTCATAGAGATATTCTGAGCGAGATGATTGAGAAAGTTCTTATTGATAAGCGCGTCGATGCACTTGTCGTGCCAATTGGCGCTGGCGAGTTGGTCTGTAGAAAACACAAAAAGAGTATATCATGATTCATGCAAAAATGAAGAAAGAGATGAGACAGCAATTAAAAAAGGTCAGCAAGGCATATGATTTGACTGTTGAGCAGTATGAAAAGGGAATTGAACCATTGGATGGAGTGCCAGAACAACTCAAGGAAGCCCCTGAATTTAAGGAGTTAAGAGATTATCTCAAGACAACACAGCCATTACTCAACAGTGGTGCACCTGATATCAGAGCGTTCCTCAGTCCAAGACCTGGGATGCGATTCCTTGATGTGGGCTGCTGTGCAAACCTAGCCAATTATCGCCTTGATCAGTGGCCCTCAAGTTATTATGGAGTAGACATAAGTCCTACATTGATTAAGGCAATGAAGGTTTTCGTTGTGCGCAAGAAAACTGTAATAGGTGGTCTGTGGGTCGCAGATGCTTCAGATTTGCCTTTTGACAATGATTTTTTTGATATCTGTTCAGTTATTGGTGTTTTCGAATACTGTATGCCTGACTACATAAGAGAATCTCTCACTGAGTTAAATCGTGTATTGAGACCTGATTCAAAGATAGTGCTCGATGTGCCGAATCCAGAGCATCCACATGTTGCGATAATGATGCGTGTCGAGGAATACTTGGGAAGGCCAAACATTCTTCATCCTCGTTCGGTTTTTGAAAAGGCTCTAATCAATCTATTTTCAATTGAGCGTTGTGATGCTTCACAGGTGATGCTCAAGTATTTTGCAAAGACAATCAAATGATAATCTACCAAACTTCTATCTTGACTTTGTAGTATAAATCGCTACAATCAAATAATGGTTGTGGGTTTTCGCTTCTTTGATTTATATCACGTCGGACAGGAAAAGCCAGAGGAGGATGAAGAAAGTGACAGATGAGATTTATGAACAGCTTGCCGATGCATTGAACAAACTTCCCAATGGTTTTCCCAGGACACCGTCAAAGGTAGAAATACTCCTGTTGAAAAAGATTTTTTCACCTGAAGAGGCTGCACTCGCGAGTAAATTGAGTCATGAAAACGAACCTGTGCAGCACATAGCGAACAGAATCGGGCGGGCGGTCAAAGAGGTGCAATCACAGCTCACGAGTATGGCCAAAAAAGGGCTTGTGTGGTTCAGTAAAAAAGAAGGAAAGGTCCATTTCAGGCTGGCTCCTTTTGTTGTTGGCATATACGAAGCCCATTTAGAGAACATGGACCACGAGTTTGCACATCTGTTTGAGGAGTATATGGCTGACGGAGGCGCAGTTGGCATCATGAAACCACAACCCGCGCTCCACCGTGTCATCCCTGCACAGAGTGCAGTAAAATCTGAGTGGATTCTTCCTTATGATGATGTTAGGACAATACTCGAGGCAGCCACGTCATTTCGTGTTCGTGATTGTATATGTCGTGTACAGCAAGATTATCTTGGTCAACGGAGGTGTAATTTCCCCATCAAGAATTGTGTTACCTTCTCTTCCATTGAACGACCACCAAAGCCGGATGATATTTCCCGAGAAGAAGCGCTGAGAATTCTTGATGAAGCAGAGGAGGTTGGTCTTGTTCATACAGTGAGCAATGTCATGAAGGGTGTTTTCTACGTCTGTAACTGCTGCGGTTGCTGTTGTGGTATACTGCGGGGAATCACTGAATGGGGTATTGAAAATTCAGTAGCCTATGCCAATTACTATGCATCAATTGATGCTCATACTTGTGATGGGTGCGGTATATGTGTTGAACGATGCCAAGTACATGCTGTCCATGAACAGAATGGTATAGCCGTTGTTGATCCTGAAAAGTGTATTGGTTGTGGATTGTGTGTTACTGGCTGCCCCCATGATGCTGCAAAACTCAATAGGAGGCCAGAAGCTGAAATTGTGCCGCCGCCAATAGATTTCGCAACCTGGGAAAAAGACCGTCTCAGCAATCGGGGTTTAGCCAGGTAGTTATGTGCATTGCTGCGTTTTGTCTTAGTACAATAATTCTTTTAAGATAGACTCAATAGAGGAGGTTTTGTATGCAACCATATGTGACAGCCGATACATTGAAAGAAAAGACGAAATACTGGCTCAAGAAGATTGACCTCTCTAACCGGCATCGTATGGAGCTTAATAAGGACAAATCGGCACTGCTCGTCATTGATATGCAGAAATTTTTTTTGAATCCTAAGTCGCCAACGTTCACATGCGGAGGATTGGCTGTTCTTCCAAATGTGAAACAACTTATCGAGGCATTTCGCAAGGCAAATCGCCCGGTCATTTATACGTGCCATGTTCATCACCCTGATGGTATAGATGCTGGAATCATGGGATGGTGGTGGGAAGGAATGTGTGTTGAGGGAAGCCCAGAGAGTGAAGTCCATGATGACATTGCTCCGCAGCAGAGCGAGAAAATCATATATAAACATCGCTACTCTTCTTTCTACAATACTGACCTAGAAACTGTGTTGCGGTGCCTTAAAGTGGAAGATCTTGTTATTTCAGGCATCATGACCAACATGTGCTGTGAGTCTACAGCACGCGGGGCTTATTACAGAGACTATCGGGTATTTTTCCCGGCTGATGGTACAGGAAGTATTAACGAAGAAATGCATCTAGCGAGTTTGCTTAATCTCGCTTTCGGGTTTGCCTACATAACAACTGCTGATGAAATCTTACAACAGCTAAGGGCATAGTCAGAGCTGCTGTCTTGACAGCGTTTTTTTCGTTGATACAATAGGTGGACAACCACCAAAAGCGAGGTGTGATGATCTATTTGAAAGAAGTACCTTTCTCAGTGCTTGCCTTGTCCTTGCTTTTTGCACTTCTTTCTTGCACTCCTAAACCTGAAGAAATTCTCAAATCCTATGTAGAGGCATATAACAGTCATGATATAGATAAAGTAATGTCTCTATACATTGATGATGTCACCTTCGAAAACGTCGGAGTGTGGACAAAACAAGGAAAACACGAGGTTCGCAAGATCACTGAGTGGGATGCTGCGACACACATCCATATGCACGTATCTGATATTGAGGTGGTTGGTGATACTGTTACATTTTATCTTATCGAAACAAATGATTGGCTCAAACTGGCTGGTATTGGCGAGTGGCACTACAAAGGGAGTATAGTTGTGCATAACGGCTTGATACGGAAGCTGAGAGCAGAAATAACGGAACAGAGCCTGAAGACGTTTCAGAAGGCATGGCAATCAATCATGGGATGGGCTTCTAAGGAGCGAAGTAGCGAATTGGCAGAGCTTATGCCTGATGGAGAATTCCTCTATGGAGAAAAGGTAGCAAAAAAATGGTTGGTTCTCTTACAGGAATGGCGAGAGGCAACCCAGTTCAATAAATAGGTGAATTTATGTTTGGAAGATCAATTACAATCTTTAAACTGTTTGGGTTCGAAGTCAAGATTGATTTCAGCTGGATAATACTTGCCCTCATCATTACCTGGTCACTTGCCCAAGGTCTTTTTCCACACTATTTCAAAGATCTGTCCTTAACTACCTACTGGTGGATGGGTATCTTTGGTGCATTAGGTCTTTTCTTTTCGATAGTCTTTCATGAACTAAGCCACTCCCTTGTTGCAAGGAAGTATGGCCTTCCCATCAAAGGGATTACCCTGTTCGTCTTTGGTGGTGTTGCTCACATGGAGGAAGAACCGCCGAGTGCAAAGGTTGAGTTCTTGATGGCGATTGCTGGACCTATCTCAAGCATTGTGCTGGGTCTTGTTTTCTATATCGTACAAACACTAGGCAAAGCAGGTGGTTGGTCGGTGGCGATAAGTGGTGTCATAGGTTATCTTGCATTTATCAATTGGATTCTCGCCGGATTCAATCTCTTACCAGCCTTTCCTCTTGATGGTGGTCGAGTGCTCAGGGCAGCATTGTGGAGGTGGAAGAAAAACATTAGATGGGCGACACAGGTAGCATCACGTGTTGGTACTGTCTTTGGCGTCGTGTTGATTATTGGCGGTGTTTTTCAATTATTTTCAGGCAACTTCATCGGTGGTATATGGTGGTTTATGATAGGTATGTTTCTACAAAATGCGGCGCGAATGTCGTATCGACAGTTGATAACTCGCCAGGCACTTGAAGGTGAACACGTACGAAACTTTCTAAAGCCAAACCCAATTACTGTTCCGCCCTCGATTTCAATAGAGGAACTCGTGGAAGACTACATATACAAATATCATCATAAGATGTTTCCGGTTGTCGAAAATGATACACTTGTTGGCTGCATCACTACTCGTCAGATAAGGCACGTTCCCAAGGCTGAATGGAGGATGAAAAAGGTTGGCGAGCTCGCAATGAGCTGTTCAACCGAAAATGTAATCGAACCAGATACAGATGCCATAAAAGCCTTGGCAATCATGAACAGGACCGGTAACAGCAGACTTATGGTTGTCGAAGGCAACAAGTTGATTGGTATTTTGGGTTTAAAGGATATCATGAAATTTCTCTCTATTAAATTGGACCTCGATGGCTACGAAGAAGAGGATTAGAATAATAGAATGCTGATTAATATTTGGAATCTTTTGTGAAAGGAGGTGTAGTGAGGAATTCGCTCAAATTTGTAGTTCCTATACTATTTATAATGGTAACATCTTCTGTGTTTGCAGAGCCCTGGTCAGCATCAGTCGATGCGAATCTCACACTCACACAAACTGCATACAGCGATAACTGGGTTGGCGGTGAGGCAGGTGCCGTCTCATGGACATCGAATGCGAATTTTCTGGCTGAGAAACAGCTCCATACCAAGGTTCATAATAAGAACACACTGAGACTCGCCTTTGGTCAGACGTATAGCCAGGACAAGGAGACTAAGGAGTGGTCTGATCCTGTGAAATCGACTGATCTTATTGATTTCGAGACAGTACTTCGTTTTACCTTAGGAGCATTTGTTGATCCATTCACCGCAGGAAGAATAGAGAGTCAATTATATGACGATACTGACCCTGAGTATGGTCGGATTTTCAATCCAATTAACTTCACTGAGAGCTTTGGTATTGCAAAGGTGTTGCTCAAGCAAGAAAAGCGTGAGTGGTCTACACGGATTGGTGCAGCACTGAGACAACATGTGAATCGAGATGTTAGAGACACACTCACCAATCTGAGAGAGACAGAGAGAACCAACGACGGTGGTGTCGAATTCGTAGCCGATTTCACTACGCCCCTCGCCCAAGAGCGAATGACGTTTACGAGCAAATTAATAATTTTTAAGGCGTTTTTCTTTTCTGAATCTGATGAACTCACAGGACAGCCAAACGAAGATCACTGGCAATATCCTGATGTTGATTGGGAGAATACATTTACCGCAAACATCACTCATTACGTGATGGTGAATCTATACATTCAACTTCTCTATGATAGAGAGATCGACCCTGGGATACGCCTTAAACAGACCTTGGGTCTTGGGTTAACGCTGAAACTAATACAATGATGATGTAACTAGTGACATCAAAGGAGGTGTATCATGTTCAAGGAATTTAAGGAATTCGCCATGCGGGGCAATGTCGTTGACATGGCGGTGGGCATTATCATCGGTGCTGCCTTTGGCACCATTGTCAAATCACTTGTTTCTGATGTGATAATGCCACCGATTGGCTTGCTTCTGGGCAATGTCAATTTTGAAAATCTGTTCGCAGTCCTGAAACAGGGTGCAACTGCAGGGCCATATGCTGCTCTCGCTGATGCTCAGGCTGCAGGTGCGGTCACAATAAATTACGGTGTCTTCTTCAATACAATCATCAGTTTCATCATCGTTGCCTTCGCTGTTTTCCTCCTCATTCGAAACATTAATAGGCTCAAGAAAAAAGAAGAGGCACCACCTGAACCAACAACCAAGGAATGTCCCTATTGTTTTACCGCTATCCCGATTAAGGCAACACGCTGTCCCCATTGTACGTCTCAACTGAGTAAATAACCTGGTGGCGCTATGAAGGTTGTACACCCAATGAGCCTAGGCCAGATCATTGATGCAATCAATGAAGCATTTTTCTACAAGAGGTCTTTACCAAAAAATGAAAGAGAAAAGGCTGCGCAGTGGATTGCAAATCGGCAGGGAAAATCTGGCGCGTATGGTAGCATGTTTGCGCCGACTGCCAAAGAGTTCAGACAGGGCATAAAGGTCTTTACGGGGGAAAGGATTACATCCAATGCGGCTATTGGACATGTCCTCGGTGAAGAGGCATGCCGTGCTCTGATACTCTTGCATATTCGAAACAAAGAAGTTGATCATGCATTGCAGGCTGCGAGTCAAGGTATGCTTAAATTCCTATACAGAGCAAGGGACAAAAAACGTGGTTTCTATTGCTGCGGTGCGTGCACGAGTGCACTCTGGCGGCATCTCGCAGTTGGCGGTCTTGATCATGCTCAAGAGCGCTTGCGCAGAGGTATGCGCGTATTGAGAATGAACCGTGATGGCACGGGTAGATGGAAGAGTTTTCCTTTTTATTATACACTTCTTGCACTGAGTGAGATTGATCTACCAACAGCCATTGAGGAAATGCGCTACGCAGCAAGGGTTTGTGAACGCCTCTTGAAGCGATCGCCACAGGAAGGTAAGATCTCTCAGCGGCGCAGGTCTTTAATCGAGAGAATCTTGGCACAGTGTTGATTCGTGGATTAAACAATCCATGACGACTGTCATTCAGGTTGAGACTGAAGAGCACATTGAGATGCTACGTGAGCTCTTTGTAGAATACGCCAAGTCATTAGGTTTCGACCTCTGTTTTCAGAATTTTGATAAAGAACTTGCAGAACTTCCTGGAAATTATGCACCGCCACATGGACGTCTGTTATTAGCATTTTGTGAAAAAGAGATAGTAGGATGTGTAGTACTAAGAAAACTGAGCGAAGGTGTATGCGAGATGAAGAGACTCTACGTACGTCCAGCATTTAGAGGAAAGGGAATCGGAAGACGCCTGGCAAAAGCCATTATCGAAGAGGCACGTAAGATTGGATATCAGCACATGCGTTTAGATACAATACCCTCCATGAAAGAGGCGAATGCACTGTATCAGTCTTTAGGCTTTAGGGAAATCGAAACCTATCGGTATAATCCAATAGAGGGTGCATTATATATGGAGCTTACACTATAGATGAGTCGATTTAGAAACAAGAAGATGGAGAAACTGATAGAAGGAAAGACGAAGATAATCTATGATACAGAAGATGGTAATGTCATTATGTTCTCAAAAGATGATATCACTGCAGGGGACGGCTATAAACGAGATGTCATAAAAGGGAAGGGAGCAGTTGCCACACGCACCACCGCTAATGTTTTTTGCCTATTAAAGCGACATGGCATTCCGACGCACTTCATAGAAAGGATTGATGAGGCACGTCTACGGTGCATCCGATGCAGCATGATTCCTTTAGAGGTGACGATTCGCGGTAGTGCAGCTGGTCACTATCTCAGGCGTCATTCTAACATTGAAGAAGGAAGAGATTTCGAAGAACCCATTGTTGAATTTGCACTGAAAGATGATGCTCGACACGACCCCTTTGTTGTTATCAGCCAGAATGGAGTATGGAGACTGCATGACCCTGCTCAGCCAGTAGCAGATAATACAGTTATTGAGAACATTGTTCCACTCTTATCACCCGATGAAGTGCAGTTGGTCCAACAGATTGCGAGAGCGGTATATAAAATACTCAAGAAGGCGTGGGAGAAACTGGACATCAAACTCATTGATCTGAAAATCGAGTTTGGTCGCACACAAAATGGTCGTCTCGTGGTTGGAGACGTCATTGACAATGACAGTTGGCGTTTGTGGCCCAGTGGCAAAAAGAGTCAGCAATTAGATAAACAGATTTATCGTGAAGACGGCAGCCTCGATGAAGTACTCAAAAGCTATCGGCATGTTGCAGAATTAACCGACTCTTTTTCGTGATCTGTCATGCAAGGAGGAACATCATGGCCAGATTTGTAAAGGTTGGAGATAAGGCGCCGGAATTTTGCCTGCCGGATCAGAATAATAAGATAATATGCCTCAAAGATTTCAAGGGCAAATGGTTTGTACTCTACTTTTATCCAAAAGATAATACAAGTGGCTGTACACAGGAGGCGGTCGATTTTTCTGAATATCTTAAGGACTTTAAAAGAATGGATGCTGCGATTATTGGAGTGAGTCCTGATTCGACAAAGAGCCACATTAGTTTTGTTAATAAACACAATCTCAGAATAACAGTGCTGAGCGATACAGAGCATAATGTTTTGCAGAAATATGGCGTATGGCAGAAAAAGAAGATGTATGGCAGAGAGTACTATGGTGTTGTGCGAACGACGTTTTTAATAGATCCGAAGGGAAAGATTGCACATAAATGGGAGAAGGTGAAGGTAAAGGGACATGTCAGTGATGTTAAGGCTGCATTGGCTAAAACCTGTCAAAGCAGACAGGGATCATTTTTACTCAAGAAGAGGAGGTGAAGAATGAGATTAGTTTTGACACGAAAAAATGTCGATCAGGTTAGGGCAAAATTGCCAGCAGAACAGATAAAGCCGGATGATTATATTACTAAACTTATTAAATACATACCTTCTGAAGTTGTAGCACTCTACATTACACTTTATGGCATAGCGAGTGCGGCGAAAGAAGATATAGCCTTTGAGATCATAACGTGGTTGATTTTTGTGATCGGTATCTTAGGAACAGTCCTTTACCTCTGGCGTATGGCAAAGGTTACTGATTGGACGCAGATAGCAATATCAACAGCAGCTTTTGTTGTCTGGGTATTTGCTTTGGGTGGTCCATTTTTGTCCTTTTCATGGTATCAACCTATTTATGGCGCTTTGTTACTCCCTGTTTATACTTTTTTCACACCTATCATTGTCGGTCATTAACTTCGGGTAGAATATAACAGCGGCTGTTACAATGTTTTCCCCTGAATGACTATAAAAAAAGGAGTGCCATTTAAGTGACACTCCTTTTTCTAATGCTCAGATTATGCTATTTAACCAAGAGTAATTTTCTTATTTCTCTAAATTCTGCTGCATCTCCGACAGGATCTGCGAAAAATCTCAAGAAATATACACCGTTAGGGCAGTATTGACCTGAATTGTCTTTTCCATCCCAGGCAACTGTCGATTGCAGATTGGAGATTGTGGATGGCAGATTGATATTCTTGACCAGACGACCTGCAGCATTATATATTTCAATCACAACATTGCTTATGTCTACTACCTGATACCGGATAATGGTCTTCCCGCTTGACGGATTTGGTGAGATGTCTAAGAACGGTGCTTCTACTGTCCCTGCCTGATTCTCTGCAACGTATTGATCAAAGAAGTGAGCATATACAGTTTTGTGAGAGTCCATGATGATCGTATCAGGATTTTGGAATCCACTCAAACCACCACTCCAGTGATGAAAATACCATCCTGGATCAGGGATTGCAGTGAGCTCTACTTCTGCGCCATTTAGATAGATTGGCAAATCAGGATCTTTGGTCACAGAACCGCTCCCGACAATACCGATGGTTAATGAACAATATGCGGGCGCAAAGTAGACATGTATTACTTTGTCATTGTCCATTAAAACAGTATCGGGGTTCTGTTCACCTGTCAGGTCATCGCCCCAGTAATCGAACACCCATCCTGAATCAGGGACTGCTGTGAGTTCGACCTCGCTTCCAGGTGGAAAAGCAGACGAGTCAGGACTCAGGACAACAGAACCGTCGTTATGAATATAGAACGTAAACCCGTAACCAGCATAACAATCCCAGCCAATAGCATCGAATACATCCCTGTCTGGATATTTATAGAAGTGAGGGTACCATGTTTCACCACTACCTTGCGCGGGCTGCATGATTGCAAAAACAGCACCCTGCTTGAAATGAGCAGATTGATAGGGAGTACCATCAGACATACGGTATTCATTGGCAATCAAATCAGAATTTACATCGTCGTTGACAGCACCCGCGTCATCTTCGTCAACCAAGCGAGCAGTCGTCTGGAATTCAGTTAAATCGTCTGGATTGTAGTCTCCTCCATCATCGGTATCTTGAAATCGATAGAGATCCATTGCTTCTATGTCACCGCCAATGTCAGCGCGACTAGTAAACCCTAAGCAGTGTCCGACCTCATGCGCAGCAACCGACTGAAAGCAGTGACCTCCAGTGATGCTGTTGCTGGGGTCGTAGTCCCAACTAAAATCAGTGTTGAATTCAATGGTGGCACACAATCCACCATAGTAACCAATTGCAGCTGCATAGTTCGCCACGGTAAAAAAGACTCTTTCCTCATTAGTGACCGTTGGACTGCCATAGGTATAGCGGACAGGAACCGTACTACCTAATGGTAGCCAGTTCTGTATAGAATCATCATCGTCCATATCAGCAATCAAACTACTGCGGACAGTAATCCATGATATACCACTCGTCATGACGCTCATCGTCCACCCAAGGACACCCGCAGGCAGCTGGCGGAAATTGATGTTCATGGTGACCGTGCAAGAATCACTGAATATACCCTCGAGGTATGTCGCAATATCCTCTAAGGCGTCAGCAGCACCAGGTGGCGGATTGCTTATGTTGAAGACGATGTTAAGAAAACCACTCCGTGGGCCATCTCCACTTACCACTATCTTATTTGAGCTATTCTCAAAGTCTTCTTGTCCAGCGTGAACCATTTCCTTGAATTCATCCAGGGTCATATCTGACATATCGCTGCCTGTAATCGGCCTGGCAATCTTTTCGGTCTGTAGCTCTATCTTTGAACCATCGAGATACAGTGTGCTTTGCACATTTGGTCCTGGTTCTCTGAAAACCAGAGGTTTTTTGGGACTTTGCAGTGACAGAGCCAAGTGCGGTAATGCAAAAAACATAATGCAAAACACACTTACTATTTTGAATAACCTATGCATAACGTCCTCCTTGTCTTATTAATCCTCGTTGACTCAATCTTGGTTTTACGACTTTGCCCCTTATCTATGATACTGAAATTTTACTCTGTGTCAAGGTTAGATTTGTCCATATCATGTGTTCTGCAAAGAATGCGATAATATGGACTTTTGCTTGACATAGGTGGAAATCTAAGTACACTCCATTACATATAGGAAGAATTATGATGAAATATCTTGTACGTACGTTGTTTATCGCTGTAATCATAGCGCCTCGTTTACTCACGGCTGAGAATTTGCAACCATACGGTCACACCCTCTGTCACAGGCGTTTACCTTGTCGAACTCTCGGTCTATAAATGGAAAGAAGAGTATAGGGCTGCTCATTATGGTTTGTTGATTTACCATGAACTCGAATAAAAATCCACAAATAACTCATTTGAGTCTTATTAATCAAGACTCTCAGATGTTTCTACAAAATACTGATGCGTAACCGATTTCAAACTGTAGCAGTTGTAGTGAATATTCTTGGTTCACTTTTTATGATTCTTGCAGTTTTCCTTCTTTTACCTCTAATTGTGGCTTTCTCATATAGAGAGACCAACCTGGGCCTTCAGACAATATTTGCATTTCTCGTACCAAGTGGTGTCGCACTTGTATTGGGATGGCTCTTCCGTTCAATCTTTCGCGCTCAGAACCCCAGTGGCCTTCAGGCGATGCTCGTATGTGGTTTAGGATGGTTGGGATGTTCTGCAATTGGGGGAATTCCGTTTGTCATAGGTCTCAATACAAGTTATTTGAATGGTTTTTTTGAGGCGATGAGCGGCTTTACAACAACAGGTATTACTATGTTCACCGGACTCGATTACATGCCGAAGAGTATACTTTTTTGGCGAAGCATGACTCAATGGATTGGAGGATTGGGCATTCTTACGTTTTTCCTTGCCGTGACCTATCGAGGTGGGAGTGCACATACACTCTTTGGAGCAGAGAGTCATAAGATCGGTATGGAGCGCCCTGTGCCAGGACTGTCGAATACGCTCAAGATCTTGTGGGGAATCTATGCTGGATTTACCGCAGTAGTCTGTTTCAGTTTGGTCGTTGCCGGCATGTCCATCTTTGACAGTATCTGCCACAGTTTCACCGCTTTGTCAACTGGTGGCTTTTCACCACATGATGCGAGTATTGGATATTATCGACTGTCAGGATATCCCAATTTTATCTGGATAGAGTGTATTCTCATTGTAGGCATGCTCATGGGTGGCACAAATTTTCTCGTCCACTACAGAGTTCTCAAGGGTAATATTAAGACGTTATTCGATAATACTGAAATGAAATACTGGTGGACTCTTATTGTTGTATTTGTGGTGATTATTTTCATAGAAAGGTTAGTGAAATTAGAATATTTTTCTGGAATTTCATCGTGTCCTCTTTTTCCCTTGAGGCATATTGAGGAAAATGTTCGTACTGTCATCTTCCAGGTGGTTGCAATAATAACAACAACCGGTTTTGGAACCATGGATATCGGCGGTTCTTTTTTTGGTCAAGCAGCAAAACAGTTGTTTCTTATTATGATGGTGATTGGTGGCTGTGTAGGTTCTACAGGTGGGGGTATCAAGGTCTTTCGTGTGAGCATTCTCGTTGCACTCATAAAAAGGGAAATTTTTCGGCTCCGTACACCTCCACATTCTCTATCTACAATCATTATCGATGGAAAACCTGTTGAATCTAATGAAATCTATCGGGTAAGCGCCCTGTTTTTCACGTGGATAGGTTTGCTTATCATAGGAGGATGTGTTACAGCACTCTTGTCCAATTTCAATGCGTACCAATCTTTTTCCGGGATGTTTAGTGCTTTAGGAAATATTGGACCGTGTTATATCCCGGTGGAAGCCATGGGGCAACTTCATCCGATAACAAAAATAGTGTATATAATTGGCATGCTTGCAGGTCGTTTAGAGATTTTACCGGTGCTGTTGCTCTTTAGCGGTAAGGCGTGGCGTTCCTAAGTTGTGAGAAGGAGGTAATAGTATGTACATCATTATTGCCGGAGCAGGTATAATCGGCAGACAGATTACCAAGATGTTGGTGGAAAACAAGCACGATGTCGTAGTTATTGATAGGGATCCCGAGGCATGTGAGGTAGTCTATGCAGAAACAGGTGCACTCACGATACAGGCGAGTGCGACAGATATTCACACCCTAGAAAAGGCAGGGGCTGTAAAGGCTGATGTCATTGTCAGTCTTATGCATCAAGCAGCAGATAATATTGCATGTGCACTCTTGGCAAAGAGTCTCGGTATTCCACGTATTGTTGTGCGGCTGAGGAGCCCTGGCTACGAAGAGGCCTATATTCAGGCAGGTGCAACGAGTATTATTAAAATGGCTGATCTCCTTGTGAATCAGCTCATGATGGAGATTGAACAACCACCAGTGAGAAAAATCATGACGCTTGGTGGTGGAGAGGCAGAAATCTATGCTGCAAAGATACCGCAAGGGGCAAAAAGTGCAGGGATGAAGGTCACGGAAATAGCTCAGAAGAGGAATTTTCCTAAAGAGTGTCTCTTCATAGGGATATATAAGGAAGATAAAGGTGATTTCTTGATTCCCAGAGGGAGCCATGTGCTCGAAGGGGGTGATACAGTATTCCTCATGACTAAAAGCCAGTTCATAAAACGCGCAACCGACTTTTTAACAAAAGTTAAATGATTCTGGACACCGATTTCTTTAATGCTGATTTTTGCACCATGTTTGTACTTGGTTCTGAGCGACGTCGGACAGATTCTTGCGAAAATTTTCATAAGAGGTTATGAACATCAGTGAAAAAGAGAAAGTTCAACATTTCAGGAGTGCCCTCAATAAGGCTTTAAAAATCTTCTTCAAAGATGCAGTTCGCATTAGTCTCACAAATCCCAGCCAAGCATATTTTTTCTATAAGACGGTCCGCCGACAACAGAAGGCAGCACGGCTCAGGAAACAGTGGGAAAGGCGCGGCGTTGTTGTGCCGCCGGTTTTGATTTTTAGCATTACCACGAAATGCAATCTGCAGTGCGATTATTGCTATGCGCAAGCACTGCATCCACCATCAGACAATGAATTGAGCACAGAGAAAATACGAGATATTTTCTCTGAGGCGAGAGAGCTCGGCGTATCATTCTTTGTGCTCGCTGGTGGTGAGCCGTTTCTTTGTCCCGAACTTCTTGAATTGACAGCAGAGTTTTCTGATCTGCTCTTTCTCATTTTCACGAATGGATTGCTCATCGATGATAAGGTGTTGAAAAAACTGAAAAGGCAGAAGAATGTTGTGCCCATGGTTAGTCTTGAGGGTCAAGCAGAAGATACAGACAATCGAAGAGGAGAAGGAGTTTATGAATTCTTGGAAAAGATGATTCAAAGGCTGCGTCGTAATGGTATTTTCTTTGGAACTTCGTTAACGATAACAAGGCCAACATTTTCTACCTTAACCGACTATCAGTTCATCAAGAAACTGTCAAAAGCAGGATGTAGATTCTTTCTGTATCTTGAGTATACACCAATCATTGAGGGAACAGGAAGACTAGTTCTAACAAGTGAACAACGGAAACGTCTCATGGAATTGATGTATGCTTATCATGCTGCGTTACCCGCACTATTCATTGCAGTTCCCGGTCATGAGGAAGAAGTAGGTGGCTGTCTCGCTGCAGGCAGGGGGTTTGTGCATCTTACTGCAGAAGGCGATATAGAACCATGTCCTTTCGCGCCGTTTTCAGATACCAATGTAAGGGATTCATCGCTCAGGGAGGCATTGCAATCTAAGTTATTGAAGACCCTTCGTCAGTATCCTGAGCAGTTACAAATTGCAGAAGGGGGATGCTGTCTATGGAAACGGCAGAAATGGGTGAAGTCTTTGCTTAATGAGATTAAGAAATAAGTACAGCAATTTATAATAAAAGGAGGAATTATGTTCACAAACAAAAAATATCGAGGGTTGGGGCTTGTTGTTATCATTGCCTTTTTATTCATGAGCTGTGCGCCAGGTAATGAACGCTGGGATCAGGAGGTTAATCCCGGGCACCGAGCTGGATTTTGGGCTGGAATCTGGCATGGACTCATTATCATTATTACGTTCATTGTCAGTTTATTCACCCACGAAGTGGGCCTATATGAGGTCAATAATACTGGATGGCAGTACAATCTCGGTTTCATAATAGGACTATGCTTTTCATTCTTAGCTCCCTGGAGAGCGAAATTCTGGCGATTGTGGAAGAAATAGTACTCTGAGATAGGGATAGGAGAAATTATGGCTGAACAACGAACAAAGGATGTTGGTGCAAAAAGAACTCTTATAGCATTCGCTACAAAGGGTGGTGTTACAGAAGAATCAGCCAATGTTATTGCTGATATCTTACGAACAAAGCATGGCTTTGAAGTTGATCTAGTCAATCTCAAGAAAAATCCATCTCCTGATCTGACACAATATAAAAATATATTTATTGGCAGTGGTATCAGAATGGGTAGATGGTACAAACAGGCACTAAAACTACTGGACAATAATTTCGAAGGCAGGAATGTAGTTATCTTTCTCTCATCATGTTCAGCAGGTAATCCTGAGAAGTATGGAGAAGCTGTCAGCAAATACATAAACGAAGTCTTGGCCAAGTATCCTCACGTGAATCCTGTTGCAGCCGATGCATTTGGTGGTCGGATGAAAATGTTGGGGAAAACCGTTGAAGATAACTGTGATATAGAGAAGGTGAGGGCATGGGCTGAGAGGGTAGGCGAAAAGTTGAAATGAGAGACTTCGGGGAAATGAGGAGGTAATATAATGAGCAACTTACTACTGTACATTGGTTCTGCAATAATCATTCTGTGGGGTATAGGTCACGTAATTCCTACAAAATCCATCGTTTCTGGATTTGGAGCCATATCACAAGATAATAAACGAATTATTACTATGGAGTGGATTGCAGAAGGACTCACACTCTGTTTTATTGGAGTGCTTGTTCTGATTGTCGCTCTGTTTGATGGATACCAAAATCAGACTGCTGTCATAGTTTACCGGATGGCTGCAGGTATGCTCATGATAATGGCGGGATTGTCACTCATGACTGGAGCCAAGACCTCGATTGTGCCGATGAAGATTTGTCCTATTGTAAAAACGACTGTGGCAATTTTGTTCATCTTGGGTAGCCTGGTGTGAATAAAGAGCACGGTAATTAGGTATTGGTAAGGTTTTAGCTTTTCAGGATAGTAATACTAGCACCTGACATCATGAGCAATTACATTGTTGCCTGAAAATCATATTCCTTGTCTCGATAGACTCGATACAGGCATCTCGATGGACTCCCCTCGAAAAAACTCGGGACAGGCGATACAGACATCTCAATCCGCCATCCGCCAAACTGTATTGCGGATTCGATTCTTTCACCTTGCATTTCTGAAAATTTTCTATATAATATCATAGCTGGAGTCTTTTGATAGAACTTATATTACAAAGAACGAAGTGTTGAATTATGTCTCTATAAGGAGTAATACTGTGGGCAATGAAACATTCTTAGAATCGATGAGGACAAAAAAGGCTATAAAGGTTAATAAGTCTCTTAACCTTCCTAATAAAGCTCTCAAGGTCTTTTTCATGGATGTTTTGCCCGCTATTCTGAGAAATCCCTCACAGGCATATTTTTTCACCAAGGCATACAAGACTCTACGATTTCAACATAACGCTACTCAAACAAGGTTGAACTGGGAAAAGCATGGCATCCAAGTGCCGCCGATTATGGTTTTCAGCATTACAAACAGGTGTGATCGTCAATGCATAGGTTGTTATTCCCAAGCACAACATCGATTACCTGGTGAAGAGATGAGTGATGCTAAGGTAAGAGGCATATTTCGAGAGGCGCAGGAACTTGGCATTTCGTTTATCGTTTTTTCAGGTGGGGAACCGTTTGCTCGTCGAGAAATTTTGGACATTACCAAGGATTTTCCTGAGTTTATTTACGTTTTTTTTACCAACGGTCTTTTAATTGACGATGTAGTACTTAGAAAATTACAGAGGCAGAAGAATGTACTGCCGCTCATTAGTTTGGAAGGTTCTAAAGGACATACTGATGAGCGTAGAGGCGAGGGCGTATTTGAACGTCTACAACAAACCATGAGAAGAATGAAAAACCATGGTATTTTCTTTGGGGCTTCGTTGACCTTAACAAGTTCTGACTTCGAGACGATAGTCAATTTCCCGTACATAGAGAGTCTATTTGATATTGGATGTAGATTCTTTATCTTCTTCGAATACATGGCATTTGAAGAAGGAACCGAAGATTGGCAGCTTACAGCAGAGCAGAGAGCTCAGATTATGAGTTCAATCAATTCTTTCGGTTCAAAATTTCCAGCAATCTTTGTTGCTATCCCTGGTGATGAAGGAGAACTTGGTGGTTGCATTGCTGCCGGACGGGGGCTTGTGCATGTCAGTGCAGATGGTCATGTCGAGCCGTGCCCTTTTTCTCCCTATTCTGATGCTAACCTCAAGGATTTATCATTCAAGAAAGCCTTACAATCCAAATTTCTAAAGGCAATTCGTGAAAATCAGCAGCTTCGCGAAACTGAAGGCGGTTGTCCCCTCTGGGTGAAGCGTTCATTACTAAAAAAAGTACTCCAGGAATCAAAGAAATGAGAACTAGAAGGAGGATCAGATGAAGGTATTGAAAATAGTTTTAATAATTATCGGCGCCATTGTCGCCCTAATAGTCATTCTCTTTTTTGTATATTGGTTGGTCAAAAGGCAAGGTGTGATTGAATCATTCGATGTTGGTAACCCCGAACTCGCACAAAAAGTGTTGATTGCCAGTCAGGGGAGTGACTTCAAGAATGCCTTAGTAGAAAGCCTCACAACACACTTAGAGGAGCATCAGCTCTTTATTAAGGTAATAGATGTTACTACGTTAGGTGAAGTCAACGAAGATGAATGGGATGCTTTGGTATTTATACATACGACTGAACAGTGGAAATTACAGCCTGATGTTGACAAGTTTCTCGCTCGCGCCAGAGGACTGGACAAAATTATCCTGCTCACTACTTCTGGCCAAGGTGACTGGAAAACAGACAAGTACGATGTCGAGACCATCACGTCTGCATCGAAACAGGAAGAAATGCCGACATTGCTCCCAGCGCTGTACATGAAATTAGACCAGCTCTTGCAGGAGGAAACAACAGAGTAGATACACACGATGGGTTTTCGAATTGAGGGGATAGGTGTACAAAGGCTATCAGAGTACGCACATATTCCCATTGTCTTCACCGTAACGTCAATCTTTGATATTGAATCAATGAACAAGGGACTCAGCGGGATGCGTATGCAGGAGAAACAGGTAACCTCACCCTATATCAAAGATTATGACAGCTATGATGGTGGTCCTGAGCGCTGGCCGCAACGTTTTGATGTCAGCAACTGGGCGTTTTTTCTTGCCTACGCACAAAACCGGCCTGTTGGCGGTACAGCCATAGCATTTCATACTCCTGGTATCAACATGCTCGTTGGCCGCAAGGACCTTGCCGTGCTCTGGGATATTCGTGTTCATCCTGATTGCCGGCGTGGCGGTATAGGAACCGGGCTTTTCAAACATGCGGTAAAATGGGTACAAGGTAAGGGATGCACACAGTTAAAGATTGAAACGCAGAATGTTAATGTTCCTGCATGTATGTTTTATGTAAAGCAAGGATGCCATCTTGGTGAGATAAACCGGTATGGCTATGCAGGGCATCCCCAACTCGCTCATGAGATCATGCTCATCTGGTATCTTGATTTATGAATATATATACTCATGAACCGCAGCTTGACACGATCGATTAGATAAATAAAATATTTGGAAAATGAAATATGAAGCCTGGTTCACTACTATACTAATGGTGATCTGTTCCTTTATTGTTACAGGCTTCTTGTTGCAAGGATGTCAGACGTCGTGTAAAGAAGTAAAAATGAATTTCAAGGAATCGGGAGAACATTTGGAATGCATATTTGATTACTACACTGCTTATGGAATTATGACTGACCCAGGAGAACATGTATCTTTATACCAAGACTTACCTTCTGAGATTCCAAAACTCTGCAAAGTGGTCCAAGGTGTAATGATACATGTTTTCCACGCCCACAGGCATGGAGTAAGACTTTCTGATGAGAGAAGAAAAGAGGTGCAGATACGGAGAGTTGAGGATATGTTGGCACGTATCAAGGAACTGGACGAACGTCCTGTAATATTTGAACGTGATGCCGATAGAAGAGTGGTAGGGAACTGCAGGGATTTTTCATTACTCCTCTGCTCTCTATTAAGACATGAGGGCATACCAGCGCGAGCGCGATGCGGTTTTAGTCGGTATTTCACTCGAGGAAGATACGAGGACCACTGGATTTGCGAGTTTTGGAATGCTGAAGAGGACCGTTGGGTACAGGTCGATGCACAATTAGATGATTTACAAAGAGAGGCATTTGCCATTGAGTTCGACCCATACGATGTACCTCGAAACGAATTCCTGCCTGCTGGTGAAGTATGGCGACTATGCAGAACGGAAAAACTAAATCCAGATCTATGTGGTATTATGGATCTAAAGGGCTTGTGGTTTGTCAGAGGAAACGTGGTGCGTGATTTCATGGCACTCAATAATCTAGAATTACTTCCGTGGGACTGTAATGAACTCATGGATATTTCCGATGATAAGCTTACTCAAGATGACTATACACTCTTGGACAGAGTTGCTGAATTGACCACTAAAGGTAATCGTTCTTTCTTAGAAACCAGGTCACTCTTTGAATCTAATGCTGCAGTACGCATGCCTGATGAATGGGAGCCTTAAGTAAAAGGCAAATATTAAAGATATTGAGAGCAACCCTCAATAGATGTAATCCAGACCACCAGATACTTTGTTCGTGCACAGTCTACGATTTGGCAAGAGAGCTCTGAATAAATATTCATCGTACTCAAGCTTTCCGGTTTTCTCAGAAATTTCACTAATAACTCTTGACATTTTTTTAATTTAGTATACAATCTATTAAATATTGTACACACAAGCTAATAAAAAAGAAAAAAGGAGGTCGGAATGAAAAAGCCTAGTATGTTACTGGGTTTGTTTGCTTTAGTCCTGCTCATCAGCGATGCGAGTGGTGCAACCTATATAGTCAGCAGAACAGCCCCTGACGATAATAATCCCGGAAGTCTCAGATGGTGTATGAATTCCGCTAACTTTAATGCTGGAGCGCCTGATACCATCATATTCCAAATACCAGGCACAGGGCCCTTTACTATCTTTCCCGATTCCCAACTTCCTATTCTAACAGATCCTGCCGGTGTTTTGATTGATGGATTATCTCAGACAGGTGCTTCTGCCGGTGCTAATCCTCCGTCAACAGCAACACTTATGATTGTCATTGATGGCTCGAATGCCGGACCTGCTCATGGTATTTGGATTGTGTGTTCCAATAATATAATTCAGGGATTGGTCATAAACAATTTTGAACAGGACGGGATTCGCATTCAAGCCTCTGTTGATGGCACAAACGCAAACTTCATCTACTGCAATTTTGTTGGTACTGACCAAACAGGAAATCTCGCTCAAGGGAATGGGTGGAATCTGAATCTCTTCTGGGCAGGTATATATATAATATGCACACCAGGTTATCCTGGCGTTGCCTATAGTAATCAAATTTTCAACAACCTTGTGTCAACAAACTATGCAGAAGGTGTCGGTATTGCAAACTGCCCTCCGGGAGACGTAGCTTTTAACATAGTCGCCTACAACTACATTGGTACCGATATTACGGGAACCGTTGACCTTGGAAATGTACATGATGGTGTCTATGTTGGTGAAGGTGCTCATGATAATGCAGTAGATGGCAATCTCATCTCTGGGAATGATTTTGAAGGAGTATGTATTATCGGATATGACGAGCTTCAGATTTATACGTATAGTAACATTCTCTTTAATAATATAATCGGCCTCGATATCAACCTCAATCCGCTGGGTAATACCATGGATGGTGTGAGTATTGGACAGTACGGAAACATGTATCAAGGTGGCTTTGCAACCGATAATGTAATTGATAGCAATACGATTGCACGTAATGGAGCTAATGGCGTTACCGTGTGGGAGCATTCTATGAATACGGTAAACGCAGATAGAAATTGGATTCACCAGAACTCTATTTATGATAATGCGCTTATGGGCATCGATCTGGAGGATGATCTCATTACGCAGAATGATACAAATGACCCTGATGCAGGTGCGAATCAGGAACTCAATTACCCTGTGATTAATGCTGCCTACTATTATAATCCTTCACAGATAACAATTGATGGCACGATAGACATTGACACAGACCCAGCACAGGCAACGGTTGAAGTCTTTCAAGCTGACCCTGATACGTTCCAGGTTGGTGAAGGACGGGTATATTTGGGCTTTACGACGCCAGATGCTACTGGTAATTGGAATATTACAGTATCAGGTCTCGTTATTGGTGATCTTGTTACTGCAACAACAACAGATTTGAACCTCAATACATCTGAATTTTCTAATATTGAACCAGTGGTTTTGGGTATTACGGAAAAGAGCATTTCCCAACAACCCTTGACCTATACACTCAAGCAAAATATACCTAACCCATTCTCATCATTGACTGCTATCCACTATGCTTTGCCAAAAACAACTCATGTGCAACTTAGTATTTATGATGTGACTGGCAAGCTCATAAGGACACTCGCAGATGGTGTACAGAATGTTTCGTATCACACTGCTTATTGGAATGGTGTAGATGATAATGGGTCGCATGTGTCTTCCGGCGTCTATTTCTACACATTAGAGACGGACGATTTCAAGACTACAAAGAAGATGTTGTTCACGAAATAAAATTGCTTTTGTTAGGAAGGGAGACTTTTATTATTCTCCCTTCATTTTTCTTCAACATGTATGGGGAATAAGGAGAGAATTGTATGGACAAAAAATATGAAGATTTGAAAAAAGAAGTGTGGGCATATCTCGAAAAATTTCAGACTGTATATCTTGCAACCTGTGATGGAAATCAGCCACGCGTGCGACCTGTCTCACTCATTCTCTTCGATGGTAAATTCTGGGTTGCAACGGGCACACAGAACGCGAAAGTCAAACAGATACATGAAAATAATAATATTGAGTTTTGTATGTTATTGGAAAGCGGGGAAAATAGCGGCTACATAAGGGGCAGAGGAAAAGCAGTAATTGTTCAGGATAGTGAGACGAAAAAATCGCTTGCACACACCATGCCTTTTTTCAAAGAATATTGGAAAGATGCTGACGATCCGAGTTATACTTTATTGGCGATTACTATCAGAGAAATAGAATATCTCAAACCAGGTGTACTTGAACTCGAGACATTTCCACTTTCTTCTTAAAGACTAACACAAGAAAGACAATATACCTTATTACTCCTCAAAGTGTCTAACTATTAGAGGTTTCTCTCAAAATAAGTAAGGAGGTTTCTGACATGAAAGAGATGATTATTATTCTGTTTTTATTACCATTTGTTGTGAGCATGTGTACTGGTAATGACAAGCGCCGTGAGATATCACAAAATACTCCTGCTAAGAATGAGGCAGATACCCCTCTTGAAAAAGCGACATTTGCCGGCGGTTGCTTCTGGTGTATGGAACCACCATTCGAGAAGTTGGATGGTGTTATAGATGTAATCCCTGGATACACAGGTGGACACAACGAAGATCCTACTTATAATGAAGTTTCAACAGGAACTACTGGCCACTATGAGGCAGTGCAGATCACCTATGATTCTTCAAAAATCACTTACAAAGAACTACTTGATGTATTCTGGACACAAATAGATCCAACAGATGCTTATGGCCAATTTGTTGATAAAGGATCCCAGTACAAAACCGCTATTTTCTACCATGATGAAGAACAGAAACAATTAGCAGAAGAATCAAAAGAGAAGCTCGAGAAATCAGGGAGGTTCGAAAAACCAATCGTTACCGAGATTAAAGCGTATACAAAATTCTATCCTGCAGAAGATTATCATCAAGATTATTACACAAAATCTCCTGTGCACTATCAAATGTATAAGATGGGTTCAGGAAGGGAACAGTTCAAGGAAAAAATGTGGGGTGATTACATGAATTCAAAATCACACGTATATGAAAAACCTTCAGATGAAGAAATAAAGAAAAAACTGACGCCATTACAGTTTAATGTGACTCAGGCATGTGGTACAGAACCGCCATTCAATAATGCATACTGGGACAACAAAAGAGAAGGTATCTACGTGGACATCGTATCGGGTGAACCATTATTCAGTTCGCGTGATAAGTTTGATTCAGGCAGCGGATGGCCAAGTTTCACAAAACCATTGGAGCCTAGTAATGTTGTCGAAAGGATTGACTCCAGCCATGGAATGGTTCGTACTGAAGTCAGAAGTAGCAACGCTGATTCTCATCTCGGTCATGTATTTAAGGACGGTCCTGCACCGACCGGATTGCGTTACTGTACGAATTCTGCTGCCCTGCGTTTTATTCCTAAGGAAGATTTAGAAAAAGAGGGCTACGGACAATACAAGAGTCTCTTTGATGATTAGACGAGACAAGGAAAAAAAGTAACGGGGACGGCATTGCCGTCCCCGCTTTTATTTTGATCCCTCACCCTTACCCTCTCCCACAAGGGGAGAGGGAACAGTGGGCGCCCCCTCACTTATAGGGAGAGGATAAAGGTGTTGTTGCTATCTCTCCCTTAGAGGGCGAATATTGCTGTTATTATTACGCGAGCGCTTTCCAGACCATCTGTTGTAATCCCATGACCTTGATCCTTCCATTACCTGTCTTTTCAGCATAGGCAGTTGCTGCATTCATGAGGACTTGTTCACAGGTAGCACAGGCAGTAACGAGTGTATCAACACCCGTCTTGACAGCCTCTTTTATGCGTGCCTCAGCCATGACATCAGAGAGTGGTTTATCTGAGACGAGTACCCCACCGCCACCACCACAGCAACGAGACGTATTGTCATTGAATTTCATTTCAACCAGCTCAAGACCGAGCTGTTTGATGATCTCGCGCGGTTCTTTTGTTACTTTCGCACCGCGTGAGAGATCGCAGGGATCATGATACGTTACCTTACCGCTCGTCTTCTTCATGTTCACTTTCGGTAATCTCTCAGCAATTGCCTGCATTGCGTGTTTGGCATCAATTCCGTAAGCCTCTCTGAGGTAGACCGTGCACGTTGGACAGAGTGTAATCGCAGTCTTAAACGGGAAAAGTTCCTTAAATTTTTTCTTGTGTGCTTCAAAGTCTTTGACAAAACCAAGCGCCTCCATAGGATAGCCACAGCATACTTCCTTCATAACCTTTGGTTTAATTCCCATCTTTTCGAAGAGTTTCAGATACATCTTGGTTTTGTTCGGTCGTGCGAGGAATTGACAGCCGATAAATACCGGTGTCTCTCCTTCTTGGATTGGTGCCATGACTTCTTCATCGGCAAAGATATTACCTGTCTTCTTGATGTTCTCAATAAACGCTTTATGTTCATCATAAGCTAAACCTTTTTCAACGAGGTCAGCCCGTGCTGCGCGTACGATATCTGGCACTTCCACCTTTGATGGACAACGGCGGTTACAATCACGACACAGGGTGCACTGGTAGAGCGCGCTGACGACAGAATCATCGGGTTCTACTTCGCCTTCGAGCATGCCATATGACATGATGACTCGACCGCGGCTTGAAGGCGCGTCCCAGAGCAGATTTAAAAACGTAGGACAGACATTCTTACAGTAGCCGCACATGGTACACATCATCATCTGCTCTTCCCATTTCGCCAGATGGCCAGAAAGCTTACGCTTCGGATTTGTTGGATAACGTAACTCATGGACGAAACCATCTGTCCATTGATCAATTTTGTGAGGATTCATGATATTGTTCGGATCGAGTGCCTTTTTGATCGACTTCATCATCGGTATCATCGATTTTCTCTCGCGATGAAAGTCTGGCGCCTTTGTTATGCCAATGCCATGCTCACCAGTTGTCGTGCCACCGAGCGAGTGTATCAAATCATAGACCTCTTTTACTGCCTTTTGCGCCTGTTTCCAATGTTCAGGGTCGGCAGGCATCATGAGTACCTTGGTATGGAGATTACCATCACCTGCATGTCCATAAGGTGGGATAATAATATCATATTTCTCCGAAATTTCCCAGATACCTGCGACCGCTTTAGGAATCTGCGAAACCGGTACTGCCATATCATCTGCAAGCATTGTGGTCGCATATTCTTCTTTCAGGATACTGAGTGATGGTATCATTTGTTTTCGTGCCTTCCACAATTCAGTGATACGTTTTCGGTCTTCTGTAAACTCAACATTGACTGCACCGGCTTTCTGGCAAATGTCTCCAACAGTTTCAACATCGCGTTTCACCACATCTGGTGGACCGTCAAGTTCAATGAGGAGCATACCCGCAACCTCTGGCAAACCCATGTTGGTTGCTTTATTGACCGCTTTGATACATGGTTCAGACATGATTTCAAGTTGAGAAGGTATGAGAGGCTTAGCAATGATGTCAGCGACTGCTTGTCCGGCTTTCTCGAGATCATCGAATGAGGCAACGCAGGCAGCGATCTTCTCGGGTTTCGGTGCAATACGAATATTTGCCTCTGTGATAATGCCAAGGGTTCCTTCTGAACCAGTTATCAATTTCTCGAGCTGATAACCACTCGAATGTTTGATTGTTTTAGTTCCAACATTTACAATATCACCAGTAGGTGTTATCACTTCTAGTCCAAGAACATAATCCCGTGTTGCTCCATATTTTACGGCTTTGCCACCGGACGAATTGAGCGCAATCATACCACCTAATGTTGCGACTTCACTCGAGGCTGGGCTAGGGATGAAATACTTATATGGGGCGAGGGCTGCATTGAAGTCGTCACAGACTACGCCAGGTTGCACAACACAAAAGAGATCGCCGATTCTTATCTCTGCTATTTTATTCATTCGTTGCATATCAACGACAATACCGCCATCAATCGGCACTGCCATACCACAGAGACCTGAACCAGCACCACGTGGTACAATTGGTATCTTATTTTTGTTAGCAAGCTGTACTATTTTCTGAACCTGTTGTGTATTCTGGGGTTGAACTACTACATCGGGTTTTTTTCGATGAATACCACCATCAAATGCATACACATAGAGTTCAGCATTGTCAGTACGACAGTACGTATCACCAACTATATCTTGTAATTGCCTAATGATGTCTTTGTTTATCGGCATTTAACCTCCTATGTTAAAGTAAAATGTAATTAGTTATCGTTTATTCGGCATCGAGACCCGTATCGTCATTCGTTAATAGGTAACGTTTGTGCAACCCCTTAACATAGCAAGTACACGAAACGGGCATCGTTACCGTAACCTAGTAAATCAAGACTTTTGTAGCTGTCATTTCAAATTATACCATCGGTACGGTAATGCTACCGTCCATTAAAAAGAGTATCTTTGCATCTTTGCCTTTCTTTGCTAAGGCTTTGTTTAAGGCTGTTTGTAAATTATGAAACGGTTGTATGAAAATGGCCTGCATATCCTTATCATCGAGATCAGTGACTGCCCACATCTCTGCCCACGTACCAATTTCAGCCATCTTCGCAGCCTTGTGATATCCCAATCTATAACCCTTATCAATCGTCTCCAATGCCTCCTCAGGCGAATCGCTCGAAGATAAGAGCTCAAAGAAGGTAGGCTCGCCGATGCCGGTACGGCATTTTGATACCATTATCAGAATTCCACCTTGTTTCAGCGCCAGCTTTCCATTATCGAGAGCCTTTTGTGATTGATATAAATCAATGTCCATTGGATAGGGCGCAACGCTTACAACAATATCTGCCTTTTCAGGAATTTTCACACAGAAGACCTCTTTTGCTTTGTCGATTGCTGCATAAAATGAATCGTGTATGTGACCACACGTCACACCATAGAGCCTTCTTTCACCATCGAGTACCGTCTGGATGGAGAATATTTCCTTATCCTCAATCGTTTTTAATGCATCAATCATATCTTCATGAACAGGATTTCCTTTAAGGGCTAATGCCTGCGCCTCGAGCTTGAGCGCATGTTTGTGATTCTGCTCGATGGTCTTGCGCGAGGCAATACCCGGTAAGAAAGATTTTCTGCCACCAGTATAACCGCCAAAATAGTGAGGCTCGACTGACCCAATAATGACAATCTTGTGTGCCTCCATTCCAAGCCGATTTACATACATCTCTGTGCCATTCTTTGATGTGCCAATATGAACCATATCTTCTTCTCTTTTACTATCATGTACATGGATACGGTCTTTGAAAACGTCATAGTATTTACCAAAGATAAAATCAAATTCCTCCTTGGTTGGTGCGCGATGCACTCCTGTAGCAATAATGAATTTCATGTCTTTATTCTTAATCTGGTCATAGATCATATCAAGGACCTTTGCCGTCGGTGTAGGACGTGTGCCATCATTAATAATGAAGAGCACATCTTTCGCATCGCCTAGGAAATCGGTAAACGATTTTGAATTTATTGGGTTTTTAATTGCCTTGAGCAATATCTCGGTCTCATTTTGTGCCTTAACCTTATTGGGGAAGACTACGCTCAAGACATTCCCATCGGGTACGCTTACACCGAGCTTATCATTCTTGTCATATGGCACTTTGATATCCATAAAATCTCCTTACGTCAATAAATCCCTAATTTTCCCAAAGATCTTCGAAATGAAAATGAGACTAAATTTCTGAGGATGCGCGAAAAATTCACAAGTCGACACAAGCACCAGAACACAAACAAATTCCAATAGCAAAATCTCCTAATATTTCATTTATTTTGATGTTGGGATTTCGACACTGTCGGTGATTTGGGATCTGATGTTTGTGATTTATCATTATGCACTGCTCTTTGCTCTCGCTACATGGCTGTCGATAAATTTCTTTAATGCCTCAGGACCGTGGGCAAGCTTTTTCAGTTCTTCTTCAAGGTTTGAAGGTTTTATTCTCATTATCCATCCTGAGCCATAAGGATCTTTATTAATGAGACGACAGTCATTCTCAAGCTCACTATTGACCTCGACTATCTCTCCAGAAATTGGCGAAACCAACTTTCCTACCCATTTTGAAGATTGAATTTTTCCACATGTCTCACTCTGACTTACTGTATCACCTTCGAAGGGCAGATCTATGTAGGTAGTGTCGCCAGCCTGTTTCTGATAAAAATCATCCATTCCGACTCTGACAGTTCCGTCTGACTCAACCTTTGCCCATGAATTCTCTCCATGAAAATAAAGATCTTCAGGCATATTATATCCTTGGATTTCCATCTTTCCTCCTTTTTAAATCCACTGACAGATTCACAGAAAAAGGACACTTAGTGATTTTTAAAACTCTCTATTATAACGCATTTTTGCAAGAAGTCAAGATAAATTAGGATACCAAATCCTAAGCACGAAATTCTAAACAATATTAAATTTCAGGACTTTCCCGTCTCTTTAATGAGAAAGTTTTTCCCCTTAATAATCTGTAAAAACGTGTTGAAAAAATTCGGACTTTGTTATGAGTATTTATTGAGAGTTTAGAATTTACATCGTATGGTGGTATTGACAATGTCTGAAATATTTATATAATTGTCTAAATGTGGTTGTTTTTTTTGGTCTTCTTAGACTACCATCCAACGACACTTACCATACCGCCTTTCAAACATACGTTTGGTTTTTATAGAGCATCAAAATACTATCTTCAACTATTTCTCGGTCCTGGGTATGATTATAGTGATCCCCAAGGAATCGCTGCCGTGAAACTGAAGGAGTTAGATAATCCAAAGACCAGGAAGGACGATGATGAACTCTCTGTTTTCGCGGTAAATTCAGGCAGGAATCAGATTGTCTATAATATCGGTCTGGAATTTGTGAGGGTCTACGGTGATGATAACATTTTTTCAAATCCAAAGGGCATAGCTGTAAACGAAGATGGATTGATCGCTGTGGCCGATTTTGGGAATAAGCGCGTTCGGAAGTTGAAATATGGAGAAGGTAAGATCACTCAGATTGGTGAGATTTTCACACCGGGTCGGCCATATGATGTCTGTTTTGATTCCAAGAACCATCTCTATGTTACTGATTTCGACAGCTCCAAGGTCTATATCTACGACGACCATGATTCACTCATATTGAAATTTGGCAAGGAAGGGCGATCATTAAGTGAAATATATCAACCTATGGGCATTGAGGTTATCGATGCGCACGCACGCTTCAATCTCTATGGAGATGATTTTATCGTTGTCACCGATAAATATGGTTTAAGGATTTCGAAATTTTCCCTTCACGGGAGGTTTATCGGTTCAGTCGAAAATTTCGACATCGGACTTGCTGATGCAAAATTCCTGTACACAGCCATAGACTATTATGGAAATATCTATGTGACTGATGAGACTAACGATCAGATTCATAAGTTCGATCACAATTTACACTATATTATTTCAATCGGCAGGTCAGGCACAGGCCAGGGTGAATTTCTCTCACCGAGAGGGATATCAATATGGCGGAAGTACGGCCAGGTCTTTCTTTCTGAAAAAGAAGGTGGTCAATATCTGTGGATTGCCACCGATGGATTTATAGTCGGTTGTTTTCCAGAGAAGTTTTCGCACGATCGCCCTGGTACAACATTGGCAATCTACGTTACCGAAAATGCGAAAATAAACATTTATGTATATAATCACTACGGAGAAAAAGTTCGTGATTTAATAGATGCTGTGCGAAGATCACCAGGTGAATTCCTTGTTGTTTGGGATGGTCGTGACAATAATGGTCAATTTGTGCCACCTGGTGATTATGAATTTCACATAACCATGAGATCATTGCATGGTCTTTCAAAGATACTGGAAACAGAATTAAAGGCAGGTGTAAAATGTGTTGCGTTGTAAGCATCATGAAAAGGTGTAGAAATTTTAGTAATTCCTCTGTTACGCAACCAAGCATACCAGAATCCTTGCTATGCGGGACAAAATCTACTTCCGAAATCCTAAAATCTAGACAAATCCGAATTACTAAATCCAAATGCTCTAAACTTTTTTTTGAATTTCTGCCATTAGGATTTAGAATTTTAAGATTAGAATTTACCAAAGCGGTAGCGAGGCTTATGTTAATTCCTATGTTGCTCATGGCAACGAAATATGCTGGTGAGTTTCAAGAATTAGGAGTGGGAGGAAGGGCGTGTGCAATGGGAGGTACAGGGATTGCTCAGTTTGTTAGCCCATCAGTGATCTATTTTAATCCAGCTGGTTCATTTTATGTAAACAGAGGTTTGCTTGTAATGCATGCAGAAAATTTTGCCGGTATTGTAAAGAATGAATTTGGTTCGGTCGTGTTGCCGAAGCAGAATATGGTAATTGGCGTAGGTCTTCAGTATCTTTCAGTAAGTGGCATTCAACTGACCACGCTCGGTGACACGACGAGTCAACCGAGTAGTGAAAATCCACCTGTAGCTTATGATACCGTTGGCACTAAGGATATGATATTTTATATCAACGGCTCAAGAGGTAATAATAGATTCTCCTACGGTGCAAATATCAAGGTTTTTTATCGAGACCTTTCGGTTATAACCGGTTATGGTGGTGGTGTTGATTTAGGATTAGCACTCAATCTGAATTACGTAAAGATTGGGCTTGCAATGCGTGATTTTGTGCTCGCACCAATCATCTGGAGCAACGGAACAAAAGAGACAATAGTCACAAATTTATCCTGCGGTATTGCACCAGTAATTCCTCTAGAGAATATTAGTTCTGTGGTTACTCTTGAGTGCGATTTTGTTAAACCCCTCGATATGAAGGGCTTTGATGTGAATATTGGGCTTGAATGTGCGTATAAAGACTTTATCTTTGGCCGTGCCGGCATCCACCGCGGCAATTATACTGTGGGTGTTGGATTGAAATATAGGCAATTCAGCCTAGATTATGCATTAGTAACTCATTCATATTTAAAGAATTCCAATAAGATTTCAGCAGGATACACATTCTAATGCGCGCCGAAGTATTTAGAAAGCTGATGAATTTATGGGCGATTTTTATCCCGGTAGTCTATTACCTAGTTCCCCAACAGTCCAGTCGGTTGATGCTTTTAGTGGTTTGTCTCGTCGTTGTTATTATAGATTTTTTGAGACTGCATATTAATGGTGTCAAAGAAGGATTTATTCTTTTTTTTGGTTCATTCTTACGCAGACACGAATTTACACGCTTGAGTGGCGCAACCTATTTACTTCTCGGCTGTCTGATTACTTCATTTTTGTATAGGAAACCAATTGTCGTCGCTTCCTGTGCCTATTTAATTGTCGGAGATACATTTGCAGCAGTGCTTGGTCAGACTGTAAAAGGCCCTAAATTATTTCGCAAGAAGAGTTTATTTGGTAGTATTGGTTTCTTGGGTACCTCTTTGGCACTCGCGGTTGTATTATACAATCTCCCTGGAATGTTGCCGTTGATGCCGCTTCTTATTGGTGCACTTGCTGCTTCTGTATTTGAGGCACTTCCGCTGCCGTGGGATGATAATTTTTCTGTACCGATTCTCACCGGTTTTGTTATGTACTTCCTCTGAGAAATTTCTCATTTCTCAATTCGAGGCAAATCCAAATTATCCACTTTCAAGAGTCTGCGCTTAGAAGGAATGACTAAAGATAGAATCTTGTTAACATCTACAGTGAGATATTGCTTCGCGTTGAGGACTCAGGGCTAGATATTTTATCAAACGGAAGATCCCGACAGAATCGGGAAGCTGAATGCTTTGTAATACTTACTGCCTACTCTTTACCGCAAACTAAACTGCCTTTGCCTCAGTTTCTTCTTCTTCTAATTCTATCTTTTGGAATCGTGCGAGGCCAGTACCCGCAGGTATAATTCGACCAACTATTACATTCTCTTTAAGCCCTTCCAATCTATCCAGCTTTCCTTCAACTGCAGCGTCAGCGAGGACCTTTGTTGTCTCTTGGAAGCTTGATGCTGAGAAGAAAGATTCTGTGGAAAGTGCAGCCCGTGTGATACCGAGTAGTATTGGTCTATAGGTTGCAGGTTTCCTTCCTTCTACAAGGGCCTGTTGATTTACTTCAATGACTCGCCTCTTATCAACAATCTCCCCACCAACAAATGGTGTGTTACCCGGTTCCTCAATTTTGACTCTCTGGAGCATCTGACGGACAATCACTTCGATATGTTTGTCATCGATTTTCACATCTTGGATTCTATACACCTCAAGGATTTCGTTCACGAGGAATCGTTGTGTCTCCATTGGACCTTTTATTCTTAGAATATCATGAGGGTCTATTGCTCCCTCACAGAGGGGATCACCCGCACGCACAAATTCACCCGAGTGGATCTTCAGGTATCTTGTTGTTGGAATTTTATAGGTTCGAGCATCACCGACTTCAGGTGTTACCGTTACCTTCCATATGCCTTTTTCTTCTTCAACATCACAGACGCCATCGATTTCAGTAACCACAGCAGGATTCTTCACGACTTTTGCCTCGAATAGTTCTTCTACACGCGGTAAGCCACCAGTAATGTCCTTACTCTTACCAATCTCCTTCGGTATTCTTGCGATAAGCGTACCTGGGGCGATTTTATCACCACCTTTAACGAGAAGGTATGTCCCGGCTGGAATAGAAAATGTTTTATGCGTTTTGCCCTTAGGATCAACAATATTGACCTTCGGATGGTGATGTCGGACGCGGTCCTCTACTATCACGAATTGTTTGCCACCTGAACGTTCATCGACCCAGTTTTCTTGAAGTGTAATGCCGGGAATGATATCCTGGAATTTTACTGCCCCACCCACTGGGGTGACAATTGGTATCGAGTAGGGATCCCATTCAAAGAGCATGTTTCCTTGTTCAACCTTTGATTTTTTCGTCGGATAAATGATTGCACCGATCGGGATGTTGTAGTTCATTTTTCTACCGCTTTCGCCCTTGATGACCAAACGACCTTTGTCATTGAGACTTATCAAATGACCATCAGGGTTTTCTACAGCATTGAGTGTCTCAAAACTGACTACACCAGACATATCGGCATTTTTCGAGGTGCTTTCTGCTATTCTCAGTGCTACTCCACCGCCATGGAATGTTCTCAGTGTCAGTTGCGTTCCTGGTTCACCAATGGATTGGGCGGCAATAATACCCACCGCTTCGCCAATCTCCACCATTCTTCCAGTGGCTAGATTCCTGCCATAGCATTTTGCACAGAGTCCAATCGGCGCTTCACAGGTCAGAATTGATCTTGCTTTTACTTTTTCAATGCCACTTTTTTCAATATTTAGAGCATGATCGTTTAATATTTCACTACCGCCCTTAACAATGAACTCGTCAGTTACTGGGTCAATGATGTCAACTAAAGCGACACGGCCTGCTATTCTTTCATTAAGAGGCTCAACTATTTTTTCACCTTCCTTCAATGCACTTATCTCTTGTCCCATAATAGTACCACAGTCTTCCATTGTTATGGTAACGTTCTGAGCAACATCAACGAGTCGGCGTGTCAGATATCCAGCATCAGCAGTTTTTAAGGCAGTGTCCGCAAGTCCCTTTCTCGCACCATGGGTTGAGATAAAGTACTCAAGTACTGAAAGCCCTTCTTTACAGGATGACTTTATTGGCGTTTCAATTATCTGAACGGCTGTGACCTTTCGTTGGGGTTTTGACATTAATCCTCTGAGCCCGCAAATCTGACTTGCCTGATTTCTCGAACCACGAGCGCCTGAATGAACCATCATAAAGAGCGGATTGAATCCATCACGGTCTTTTTCGAGCTCATCGATTAAATTCTCTTCGATCTCTATCGTCACGCGTGTCCAAGTATCGATTACTTTATTATACCGTTCAGTCTCAGAAATAAGACCAGCCTTATGTGCTCTATTTATGTCCATTACCTCTTTTATACCTTTTGACCAAATTCTGTTTTTGGTGTTCGGCACAATCATATCATCAATGCCAATTGTGAGTCCTGATTGACTGGCATAATGGAAGCCAGTTCTTTTGAGGTTATCTAAAAGCTCCACAGTCTTTTCTGTACCAAATTTTTCCAGACATTCGTCGACCATTCCTGCGAGCGCCCTCTTGTTTACCGTTGTATTCTTGAACCGCATCTCTTCAGGCAGTAACTCGTTGAAGATCACTCTTCCCGGAGTTGTATCGATAACTTTATCTTTAGATTTATATTTGATTGGGTGATGGAGTGACACAAAATTGTTCATGAGTGCGATATTAATCTCATTGATGTTTGAGAATGTCTTAATTGTCTTATGCTTACCTTTCTTTTCTTTAGTCAAGTAATAGAGTCCAATGACTATATCCTGTGTTGGCGCCATCAGCGCGCGTCCATCTTTTGGAGAACGTATGTTGTGAATCGAGAGCATCAACATGTATGATTCGAGTAATGCTTCAGGTGAAAGTGGCACATGAATACTCATCGTATCACCATCAAAATCAGCATTATATGGAACACAGACGAGTGGATGTAATGTGATTGCTCTTCCTTCCCTCAAGACGGGCAAAAATGCCTGTATCGATACACGGTGCAATGTGGGAGCACGATTGAGCAATACTGGTCGGTCTTTGATTATTTCATCTAGAATTTCATATACCTCTGTAGACTTCGCCCTTACAAGTCGACGTGCCCCTCTTTCTGAATCGGCGACACCTCGTTCCTCTAATTTTCTGACGATCATTGGCTTAAACAACTCGAGTGCCATCTCCTTAGGTACGCCACACTCAAACAATTTGAGGGTCGGGTCGACAACAATCACCGATCTTCCAGAATAATCAACTCTTTTCCCCAAAAGATTTCTTCTGAATCTCCCTTGTTTACCTTTCAGTGCATCAGCCAAAGACTTCAGTGGTCTATTGCCACGTCCTTTTATTGGCCGTGCTCTTCTCGAATTATCGAGTAATGCATCAACTGAATCCTGTAACATCCTTTTTTCATTTCGGACGATGACTTCTGGAGTTTTTATGCCCGATGTTATGGATTTTACACGGTTGTTTCGGGTAATGACACGCTTGAGAAGATCATTCAGATCAGAAGTTGCATACCTTCCACCCTCAAGGGCGACGAGCGGCCTGAGATCAGGGGGTATGACTGGTAATCTCGTTAAGACCATCCACTCTGGTCGATTTCCCGATAGCCTGAATGCCTCAACGAGTTTCAATTTCTTCAAGAGTTGCTGTCTCCGCGCCTTGAGCGTCTCTTTTTCCAGTCGTATTCTGAGATCAGAGGATAGATTTTCTAGATCGATCTCTTTGAGGAGATCGTATATTGGCTGTCCTCCCATATCTGCTTTGAAACCTTCGTATTTTTCTTTTGCATCCTGGTACTCTTCTTCAACTAAAACTTCACCTTTGCGGTATGGGGAGTCGCCAGATTCGAGAACGATATACGCTTCGTAGTTTAAGATCGCCTCAAGTTGGTTGATTGATAGATCCAAAAGGAGCCCAATCTTACTTGGAGGAATTTTGTAGTAGAATACGTGTGCTACAGGTACGGCAAGATCAATATGTCCTATTCTATCTCTTCTCACAGAAGCAGGAGCAACTTCAACGCCACAGCGGTCACATACGGTGCCACGATATTTGCCCTTTTTATATTTGCCACAAGAACACTCAAAGTCTTTTACTGGACCAAAGATTCTTTCGCAAAATAATCCATCCTTCTCAGGACGTTGTGTTCGATAATTGATTGTATCAGCCCTCGTAACTTCGCCGTGAGACCAAGACAACATCGCTTCAGGCGAGGCAAGACTAATCCTTATGCCGTCATACTCCATGAGGTCAAGACTTTCATAGAGCTTACGCTTCTTCATCGACTGCCTCCTTTTTCTCAAGCGTAATATTAAAACAGAGACCTTGAAGTTCCTTGATCAAGACATTAAACGACGCAGGTGCTCTTGGTCGCGGAGGATTTTTGCCACGGATTAATGCTTCATACATTGCTGCTCTTCCCTCAACATCATCGGACTTAACGGTGAGCATTTCTTGGAGGGTATAGGCAGCTCCATATGCCTCCAGTGCCCACACCTCCATCTCACCAAGGCGCTGACCACCAAATTGAGCCTTACCACCGAGTGGTTGCTGGGTAATAAGAGAATAAGGCCCCGTTGATCGAGCATGAATTTTCTCATCAACCATATGGATTAACTTGAGCATGTACATATGCCCCACAGTTACCTTTGAGTCTAATGACAAACCGGTTCTGCCATCACGCAATTCGGTCTGGCCATCTTCTGGCAAATCTGCTTCTTTCAACTTTTCTTTGATCTCACCTACTGTTGCTCCGTCAAAAATTGGTGAGATTGCATAGAATTTTAGCTTGTCTGCTGCCCAACCGAGATGTATCTCGAGAACCTGGCCAACATTCATACGAGATGGCACACCTAATGGATTGAGCACGATGTCTATAGGGGTACCATCAGGTAAAAATGGCATGTTTTCCTCAGGCATAATTTTCGCGACGACACCTTTATTGCCATGTCTTCCTGCCATTTTGTCGCCCACTGAGATCCTCCTCTTTTGAGCGATGAAGACCTTAACAATTTTTAATACGCCATGCGGTAATTCATCTCCCCTCAGTAATTTATCTTCTTCCAGTTTTCTATCAGCGACGATCTGTAACAGTTTTTCTTCACTCGCTACAGCAATTTTTTCAACCTCACTACTAATTTCTGTACTGCTTGTAAATTGGTTGTCGGCAACAATTTTCATTGCATCTAAATTATCAAAAAACTCATCACTAAATGTATTTCCCTTTCTCAAGATAATCTTACCCTTTTCATTTCGTATTGATGAAACAGCAACATGCCCAGAAAGAGTATGCTTCAAAAGATTATTACGTGCAGTGATTGTTTCTTTATATAAAGACGAAAAGTCTTCCTTAATTTTGCGCTTCCGCTCTTCTTCTACAAATTTGGCTAATGGATCTGTAGTTCTGCGAGTTAATATCTTGCGGTCAATCACCACGCCTTCAACACCTGGTTCAACTCTCAATGAAGTATCTCTAACATTTGTTGCTTTTTCAGCAAACACTGCACGCATGAGTCTTTCTTCGGGAGTTAATTCAGTTTCTCCTTTGGGAGTTATTTTACCAACAAGAATATCATCGGGGCCAATATGAGCACCATCACGTACGATTCCATATTCATCTAGGTCTTTTAATAGAAAGTCACTGATTCCTGGTATGTCTCTTGTTACTTCCTCGGGACCAAGTTTCGTTTCTCTTACTTCACAGTCGAATTCTAAGATATGGATTGACGTAAAGGTGTCTTCTTTTAATAACCTTTCACTAACAATAACTGCATCCTCAAAGTTGTACCCTAAGAAAGGCATGAATGCAACGAGAACATTTTGTCCGAGCGCAAGTATCCCTTCTTTTGTGGCGTAGCCATCGGCAAGAACGGTTTCTTTTTTCACCTTTTGATTCATCTGTACAAGCGGTTTTTGATGAATACAGGTATTTTGGTTAGACCGCACAAATTTTGCTAATTGATAGCGTTTTTTAACACCCTCCTTCGTTTCAATAATGATCTTTTCTGAATCAACATAAGAGACCTTCCCATCTTCTTCAGCAAGAAGGAGCGTACCAGAATTTTTGGCCACGCGTTCTTCCATTCCAGTACCCACGTAAGCTATATCGGGTCTGATAAGAGGAACAGCCTGGCGCTGCATGTTTGATCCCATGAGTGCTCGATCTGCATCATTGTGTTCTAAAAAAGGGATGAGTGATGCTGTAGGGCTAAAAACTTGTTCTGGAGATACATCCATTAATTCTACCTCTCCAGGAGGAACCATAGGAAAGTCATCCTTGCGGCGACAGAGAACTTGTTCACTCGTGATTTTGCCGTGTTTGTCTATTGGGGTGTTTGCCTGCGCAATTGTGTAGCGGTCTTCTTCATCTGCTCTTAAATAGACAAATTCATTTTTGACCCGTCCATTCTTAACGACCCAATAGGGCGCAAGAATGAAGCCGTGTTTGTCAATTCTCGCAAAACTTGCAAGGCTTGATATCAATCCAATATTGGGCCCTTCCGGTGTTTCAATCGGACAGATTCTTGAATAGTGTGAATAGTGTACATCACGGACTTCAAAACCTGCAGTTTGGCGTTTTAACCCACCAGCACCGAGTGATGAAATACGACGTTTATGAGTCATTTCCGTAATTGGATTTGTCTGTTCCATAAATTGGGATAATTGAGATGTAGTAAAGAATTTATTAATGATATTAGACACTAAACGGGGATTGATTAAGTCTTGAGGAGAGAGACCTGATTCATCCATTAGAGAAGCTCTCTCTTTTATGTTCTGTTTAAGTTGAGTTATTGAAAGTCTAAATTGCCCCTCAAGTAATTCACCGACACGTCGGACGCGGCGGTTGCCAAGATGATCTATGTCGTCAGCAGGAAATTCGTTCTTTGCAAATTGGAAAAGCTTACGAAAGACATCAAAAAGATCGTCTGTAGTAAGATACGTCTTGTTGGAACGTTCGGTGATACCTAATTTCATATTTAACTTGAAACGGCCAACGTCACCCAGATTAAAATGGTCAGGTTCAAATATAATATTCTTTATGTAGGTAATGGCGATGTCGAGTGTGGGTGGCGCCATTGAACGAAGCAATGTATAGATTTTCTTTGCTGCCTCTTCCTGCGAATTAGTTCTGTCTTTTTTTAGTGTATTGGTCAAAATCGTAACTCCAAGCTCATGAGAGTCAATGATATGCACTTTCTTTATACCCTTATGCTTCAGGAGCTCCATGGTTGGCGCATCAAGAAGTTCACCAGCCGGCAGCACTAGGCTTTCGCCATCGTATATACTCTCAGCACAGAAGTAATCTTGAGCGTATCTGAGATCTACTTGTTTTGTCGGATAGAATAACTTGACTATTTCTTCATTTGTCTCAAAACCTAAGCTTCGAATAAACATCGTTCCAAGCAGTTTTCTACGTCTATCAAGAATGGCATGGAACGTATTCGACCGATCAATTATGAATTCCACCCACTGTCCACGGTATGGAATAATCATTGCGGTAGATGTATTATCTGACTCGCTAAAATAGACTCCTGGTGAACGGTGGATTTGGTTTACAACTACTCTTTCCACCCCATTAATAACGAAGGTTCCCCGGTTGGTCATTAACGGTAGGTCGCACAAGTAGATTTCCTGTTCAGTAATATCATGTAATTTTCCGTCTTCATCCTTGCTTACCAACCTAAAACTAACCTTTAAAGGGACCCCATAAGTTGCTCCTTTTTCGATTGCCTCATTTACTGAATATTTTGCTGTCCCAAATCTATGTGAGTTATAGACAAGTTGATAGCGATTATGGATATCGGAGACGGGGAAAAGTTCGGTAAAGACTTTCTTGATCATTTTGCTCATGAATAGATCGTACGATTCAAGCTGAACCTCAAGCAAATGAGGCATCTCAAAAGTTGTTTTATTCTTTGAGAAATTGATAATATTATTCATATTCCTACCTTTTTATTCTCCCTTAATGTTATGATGGCTATTTGGGTTGTAAACTGTATCGTATGCTTCACCGACAACTCAAGCAATCAACAGTTCACAACTTAATTTCATCTTCTTACCTGATGATCGAGAGTCAGCCAATTCTGATACTTCTACGTGAAGACCTAATATTATTTAATCTCAATAGTGGCGCCGACCTCTTCAAGCTTACTCTTCATATTCTGGGCTTCTTCCTTTGATATATCCTCTTTGATGTTTTTTGGGAGGTTGTCGATCATATCCTTTGCTTCTTTCAAGCCCAGACCAGTGAGTTCTCTCAGTACCTTTAAAACCTGAATTTTTTTGTCGCCGCAAGAGGTCATGGTGACGTTGAATTCAGTTTTGTCCTCGGTCTTTGCTTGTGCACCCTCAGCACCTGCTTGGGCAACTACCGGTACAGGTGCAGCTGCACTCACGCCAAATTTATCTTGCAGTGCTTTAACTAGTTCCGAAAGCTCAAGTACGCTGAGGTTACCTATCTCTTCGACCAAGGCGTCAATACCTTTCTTTGCTTTTGTTGTCATTTTGCCTCCTTATTTTTCATCGCTTCGATCGTGTAAATTAAATTTCTCATTATACTCTCCAAAACAGTGACAAAATCGCCAAGCACATTAAGTGAGCCAACAAGGTGACTATATAATGCCACTTTTGACGGTATTTTGGCTAATTCTACCACCTTTTCGGTGGCAAAGAATGTCCCCTCAATGAAACTTCCCTTGATCTTTAGGTTTTCGTGATTTGTCAGAATCTTTGCTAAAATCACTGGGTCATCAAAGGCCACGGCGATGCCGGTTGGGCCTTCAAAGAGTTTCTTTGTTATCGCTTCATCAAATCCTAGATCTTTTAATGCCAAGAAGCCTAAGGTATTTTTAAGGACAATATAATGCCCTTTATTCTTCTTGAGCTCCCTTCGGAGTTTTTCTAAGCTTTTTACAGATTGTCCAGTGAAGTCAGTGAAGTAGAATGCCTTTCCTGTTTTTAATCTCTCTTTCGTTCGCTCTAGATATTCGGTATTTTTCTGTGACGGCATTATAAACCTCCCTTGCTAACCTTACTCAGCACAGCTCTTTCATCGAGTTTTATCCCAGGACCAATCGTTGAGGAGAGCGTTATTGATTTGAGAAATTGCCCCTTGGCGCCTGCTGGTTTTACTGCCAGTAGATCTTCTAAAAAAGTGATGATATTTTCGCGCAATTGTTCAGTCTTGAAAGAGGCCCTGCCAACCGAGAGATGTACGCATCCGCTTTTATCGGTCTTGAATTCGATCTTACCTTTCTTCAATTCTTTCACTTGGGTGCCAACGTCAAAGGTTACTGTACCAACTTTCGGTGATGGCATTAACCCTTTTGGACCAAGGATCTTACCCAACTTTCCAACATCAGACATAACATCTGGTGTCGCAATGATGGTGTCGACATCGGTCCAACCACTCTTTATCTTCTCGATATATTCTTCAAAACCCACATAGTCCGCACCCGCGTCTTTCGCTTCCTTCTCTTTTTCGCCCTTGGTCAGTACCAATATTTTTTTCTTTTTGCCTGTACCATGTGGCAGGTTTGAAACTCCTCTCACGAATTGGTCAGTTTTTTTAGGGTCAATATTAAGTTTAATAGAAAGATCCAAAGATTCGTCGTATTTGGCAGAGGCCAATTCTTTACACCTTTCAATCGCCTCGTCGAGATAATATTTTTTGGATTCAATTTTTGATTTCAGTTCCTTGTAGCGTTTCGAACGTTTCACTAGTCCTCCACGGTAATGCCCATACTTCGTGCTGTACCCTCAATGACCTTCATCGCCTGGTCAATCGTCTCGCTATTCAAATCCTTTATCTTACGCTGCGCGATGTCCTTTAACTGGGCCCTTGTTACCGTGCCAACCTTCTCTCGGTTAGGCACTGGTGAGCCTTTTGCTATCCCTGCAGCCTGTTTCAGGAGGATAGATGCAGGTGGACTTTTGAGCACATAACTAAATGTTCGATCGTTATAAATAGTGATCACTGCGGGTACCACTAATCCTGCAAGATTCTTAGTCTCTGCATTAAAGGCTTTGCAGAATTCCATAATATTCACACCATGTTGACCTAACGCGGGACCAACTGGTGGGGCTGGCGTTGCGCTTCCAGCAGGAATTTGCAGCTTTACTGTTGCTACTACCTTCTTAGCCATAGATTATCCTCACAAACTTTTCAATTGATGGAACTGCAATTCTATCGGCGTAGTCCGACCAAAAATCACCACTAAGACTTTTACTTTTTCACGCTCTGGATAAACCTCTTCTACCGTGCCGATAAAATCAGTGAATGGTCCATCCGTTACTGTTACCCGTTCACCCTTGGTGAAGGGGATTTTCGTGACCACCTTTTCCTTTGATTCTTTTACCTGAGTTAAAAGCGCCTCAACTTCACTTTTATCTAGTGGTATTGGCTTTGTCTTTGAACCGAGGAAATGGGTCACACCGGAGATAGAATTGACCAGTCGAAGATTTTCATCACTTCCTTCCATCTCGATGACTATGTACCCTGGATATAACCTTTTCTCTTCAATCACCTTCTTCCCTTTTCGTACTTGAACCAAATTTTCTACAGGTATAACAATTCTACCAAATGATTTTGCCAAATCTTTCTCTTTTATTGTTTTTTGAAGTATTTTTTTTACTTTCTGCTCATGTCCGGTGAGTGTGTGAACAACAAACCATTGCATAGGATGTTCCTCATTGTTCTTCATACGTTATCTCAGAATGACGGTGAGAGCATTTGAGAAAATGAGATCCAAGACGAAAATGATTGAAGCAACAATTACGGAAATGACGATAACAACAATAGTAGAGTTTATCAACTCACTACGCGTGGGCCATGTCACCTTCCGCATTTCTGTATAGACTTTTTTTATGTACTCAATTATTCTATTTAGCACCTTTGCACTCATACCAACAGGCCTGGAGGGATTTGAACCCCCAACCCCCCGGTTTGGAGCCGGGCGCTCTCCCGTTAGAGCTACAGGCCTATTTTACTTCCTTATGTAATGTATGCGTCCGACAAAACCGACAGTATTTCTTAGTCTCCAGACGCTTCTGTTTTGTCTTGTTCTTTGAAGTAGTGTAATTTCTATTCTTACACTCCTGGCACGCTAACGTGATAATGACTCTCATTATTCCAGTATTTTTGTGACGACACCTGCGCCGACAGTCTTACCGCCTTCACGGATCGCAAAACGCAACCCCTGCTCAATCGCCACCGGCGTAAT
>Ga0209427_10000131_pt1 | contig 69771 bp, 60 predicted proteins | sample DeeMarSWOR136_30_FD_187465 | JGI IMG/M metagenome (GOLD analysis project Ga0209427, IMG submission 187465) | Marine sediment microbial communities from White Oak River estuary, North Carolina - WOR-1-36_30 (SPAdes) (version 2) | ecosystem: Environmental > Aquatic > Marine > Intertidal zone >... | reverse complement strand
GGAAAGCGAGCTTTTAAAGATGGCTATGACAGAACTTAATTTCAGTGCCCGAGCGTATGATAAGATATTGAAGGTTTCAAGGACGATTGCGGATTTGGTGGGGAGCGAACAGATTAAAACAGAACACCTTTCAGAGGCAATACAGTACAGGAGCCTGGATCGTTACTTTTTCGTCTGAACCCCAAAGACCCTCCATTAATTCTGCCATACCCATACGGTAAGCTTATTATCATCCTGGCGCCAATCCGGAACTTTATTTTCAAAAAATAAGGCCTCGCAGTTCTCCTCTTCAAAAAAGAAAAATGGATAAAGTATGTAATAAGGAAACTCCCATTTTTGGGCCGATCTCAGCTTATCGCCGAATCCATCGATAACCAAATCTGGCAGACAACAATGTCTTAACATATTACTCCCGCTTCTCGACCCATGAGGACCCAATAGAAATACCACTTTCGGGCTCCTCCATTTGATCTCATCTAAGTTTTTTACCTTATTAATACCTTTATGCAGCCACTCCTCAACACCAAAAGAACAAGGATCATTTTCCAGCATCAAAATTTCTGCGCCCTCCATCATCCTGCTCAAAAAAGCCGCTGTTCTCTGCTTAAGATTTACGATCAATAGGCAGGAATGGATATTCATGCAAAGCGCACAGGCCCAGGCTGCGATTATCACCGTGCAGTATAATCTCTGGATTACCCTTGAAAAAACTATTGTTTTATAAATATCGTACGCCATAACTACTAAGACAATGAGAAGTAACGGATAAATAACAAAATGCGTCCGACCGAGTTTCGTAAAAGGAAGTAGATCGATCAATATAGCGTGAGAAATAATGACGCCTAAAAGGTATACAGATAACACTTGGTCACGCAACGCGTTTCGGTTTATAATCAGCCAGATCACCGAAAGAATAAGGAAAGAAGTGAAAATGATAGGTGAATATGTTTTTAAAATGAGAAAAAATGAAAAAAATGGAACGCGCGGAAGATATCCGAACTTGTCTAATGTATCAACATAATGCCCTGAATGTAAATTATCCTGCCAGTGATACCAAAAAATATCATAGTGAGCGATCAACGTGGATGCGATTATCGATAGACAAGGTAAAACATAAAAAGCTGCTTCCTTAAGAGACTGCCGGGGCTTCCTGCTCTTAAAAAACAAAAAAACACCCATAACCATGAGAGAGATCAAAACAGGAGATGATGGGGAACTCAAAAAAAACGCACCCGATGCGATGCCTCCTAAAAACAGAAAAATACTCCTGCGCAGCGACGTGCGTGAAAAAAATGCCGTCACGACCGCAGCCAACGAAAGATGCGCCAAACTCGTCGCAAACACTGTGTAGGAAGCGAATAAATAATACATTGCGGGCCAAGCGCTCGTAGCGTACAAACATGCCCCCATTATCGCTAACGATATACGGCGCCTCAGACAAAAAATTATCCAAACTGTGGAAGATAATATGAAAATATTAGAAAGGATTGCCTGCCAGACTAAAGCCATCTGCAGACTATTCTCTGTATTCCCAATCGCACAAAATACGGCCCGAATGCTTTTAAGAAAAAACTGGAATAACGGAATGTGATTGAATATTGGTTCCAAAAAAATCTTGTCATCGCAAGGTATAAACCGATAAGGGGAAGCCAAAAATAACCAAACGACCGCATAACTCAAAAGAAAAATCACCACTACTCCTAATTGCCGTCGATTCATTTTAACAGACCCAAGGTAATTTAAAGGGGAGGTTTAAACGTTTCCTACCTGCTAAGATTGAACTCCCGTTGACGAAGAACTGTAATCATCTCTTTTGCATAAACTCTATGGACTTCTGGGCTTGGGTGCCTGGAGACATAATATTTTTTTCCTAAGCCGTATTTCTTTATCGCAATCGATCCATCGACTAAAATGACGTCACTATGTTGCTCTAAGGCTTTCTTAAAGCCCTCATCTAAAGAAACCTCATCTTGCGCGGGCATCCACAAAATTAAAAATTTCATTTGATAAGGTAATATAATTTTCTTTATTTCACTAATGACAAAATTATATAGTTCAAATGAGGAAATATCCGGTATTTTATAATTTTTTTTAATAAACTCTACATATAGCATGCGTGGGGTAATTAACGACATCAAGCAAAAATCTTTTAAATTTAATTTGATTTTCTCTTTTATATTATGGACTTTCTTTCTCATTATATTATTAAAAGGATAACTGATATAAAGTCTGCCTAGAGGGTATGTAATTTGCATTATATTGTCTTTTTTAATTACATAGGGGGCTACTAAGGGCGGGCCATTATGACCGGTTGGCAAAAAAGGACTTAGGGATCTTTCAAACAGCCAGTCTCCAGCTCCTAATATTATTATGGTTGGTTTGAGTTTGTCTAAAATACCTTTATATTTTAATTCTTTTAATTGCAAAATAATATTAGCATAGGAATATGAACATACTCCGTAATTATACGAAGGCAGGCCTAGACTATCTGCGAATAAATATGTAAATGTCTGTTCCGCTTCCACTCCATCCCCATAGGTAAAAGAACAACCCACAGATAAAACTCCACCCTCTTTAATAATAGAATCATCAGCAAACTTAGGAATCCTATAGCCTAGCTGATGTGAATGGACAAAAAAACTACCATCGTGCATGCTTGCTGAAAAAGAGGGAGACATTTCGTATCCTGTGGCATTAATTCTAAAAGCTCCTTCTGGCCAACGCGTTAGACTTTTCGCATTTAAATATTTGACTGCAAAATAACTATTTATCCCAAGCAGCATTAAAATAATAACAAAAATGCTTAAAAGAATATTTAAAAAATTCTTTAAATCTTTTTTGTTTTCCATCATTTTGATATTGTATTTCAATTATATCACAAGTAACAGATTAGAAAAAGTAATCCAGTGAATTTCTAAAACATCTATAGTAAATAGTAAGTGCGGATAATACGTTAAGTCAACTTCCTTGCCAATTCAAGCTCAATTCCTGTTAGCGTATTGTTGTCATGATCGGGCCTCTGGGAAGCAGAAAACCATGCTGGCCAAAAGGATTCCCGCCATCATGCCTGATTTGACTTTTGAAAATGGCGATGACCGAGCTTAATTTCAGTGCCCGAGCGTATGATAAGATATTGGAGGCCGCAAGGACGATTGCGGATTCGGCGAGGTCCCAGGAGATTGTTTTATGTTATCTTTAAGATTTTCTCCTCTGCTTAATCTTTAATATCTCTACCAGAGCATTCCAAATCCAGATCTCCTTTTCCTCTGGAGTCAAATCGATGAGCCATTCTTTAAGCAGGGGGACATACCCATCCATGATCGCATCCGCATTCTCCTGCCCTGTCTTTGCTTCTAATGCCTGCTGCATCTCTCACCTCCGTGGCTTTAAGGTGAATGAATTTGTTACTTTTTCTCCTGATACATGTGAACATCCCTCTGCGGAAAGGGGATGGTGATGCCATTCTTCTCTAGCTCTGCCTTGCCTTTTTCAAGCGTGTCAAAGGTAACAGCCCAATAATCCGCAGGTTTGACCCATGGCCGGCACACCAGATTCACGCTGCTATCCCCTAACTCCGAAACGGCAATAACCGGCTTAGGATCCTTTAACACACGGGGGTCGCTGAACACGACTTTTTCTAAAGCCTCTTTTGCCTTTTTGATATCATCGCTGTAGGAAATGCCAAAGACAAGGTCGATCCGTCTTTTGTCAATGGCGCTGAAATTGGTGATATTATCTCCCGTGATCTTTGAATTAGGCACGATGATACGCCGGTTATCCGGGTGATTAAGGATAGTATTGAATATCTGGACTTCTTCAACCGTGCCCAGGGTCCCTCCTGCCTCGATAAAATCTCCCACTTCAAAAGGCTTGAAAACAATCAGCATGATGCCGGCTGCAAAATTAGCCAAAGACCCCTGCAAGGCCAAGCCTACAGCTAAGCCTGCGGCGCCGATAATCGCAATCAGGGATGTTGTCTCAACTCCCAATTTATTGAGAGTGGCTATGATTACGAAAACCAGAAGGCCGATATAGGTTATGTGTTTCACAAAAGAGGCCAGCGTCTTCTCCGCCTTTGCCCTGACCATGAGTTTTTCTATCAGCCTGGAAATCAGCCTGGCCAGCCATCGTCCGATGACAAAGATAAGGATAGCGGCGACTACATTTAATCCGTAGGAAGCTAAATACACATAAACTTTATCCAGCATTTCCTGCACAACAGCCTCCTTGTTATATCTCTTTTAAAAGTTTATTGGCTGGAGATTTATCAATAATGTTTCCGAATGTCTTTAAACTTTCCGATAGGACGCCCAATTCTCTCCCTTGAGCCACGGGAATAGTATCCACCCCCCGGCTTTCCAAGGCTTCCAGCACATACCTTATCGTAAGCAGGTCAATATCTATCGCCGGTTGAAAACCAAGCTCCCTGTACTCCTTGGTGGAGGTCTCAATAAGAATGCCGCTTTCCACCAGTTCATAAAGAATCTGGCGCAACAGGCGGGTAGGGATTTCTAAGGCATGAGAGATTTCGGGCATGGTCAGGGGTCTTTCGCCTCTGGCAAAGTCCTTGACCAATAGATGGACGACACGTAAAGTTAGAAGCCTTTTAAAGGATGGACTCACCCGCAGGCAATCAGGCTCAAACTCGTACATATCCACATTTTGATGGGCAAAAGAAATCTCTGCCCCAAAGAGCACGATAAGCCAGCTGAGCTGAATCCATACCAGAAATAAAGGCAGGGCAGCAAAACTTCCATAAATCGCATTGTATTTAGCCACACCCACCTGAAATTCAATATAGACCCACTGCGCCAGTTGATAAATAGTTCCAGCAACGATCCCTGCAAAAATCCCTGATTTAAGATTGACTTTGGTGTTGGGCATAAAGATGTAGATAAAGGCAAAAAGAACCCAGATCACGCCGTAAGGCAGGATTTTTATGACGAGGGAAGTCAGAGGGGCCAATACGCCTAACAGGGAAATTTTCTGGGTGATAAACTTAATCTGGGTTGTTACAAATACGGTAAGGCCGCTTGAGACCACCATCAGTATCGGGCAGATAAACATGATAGAAAGATAATCGCTGAATTTCCGGGCCAGAGATCTCTGCTTTTTAATCCCCCAAATATCATTAAACGAACGCTCGATGTTACCTAGTACTTTTATAACTGTCCAGAAAAGAATGGCTACGCCTATGCCAGCCACTACCCCTCCCCTGGTATTCTCAAGGAGCGTATTGGCAAAGGAAAATAGCTGTGTGAAGACTTCCTGTTGAGCGGGAAACTTTTCCAAAAGCTGATTTTGCAGCAGCTTTTCAAAACCAAAACCTTTGGCTACCCCGAATGCCATGGCAATAACAGGGACAATCGAAAGCAAAGAGTAGTAGGTCAGGGCTGAAGCCCTTAACTGACATTTGTTTTCATCAAATCCTTTCAAAGAGGCCAGAAAAACGATGAGGTGCTTCAGGAGGAATGATTTGGGCCGAGAATGGCTTCTTAAACGCACTCGCCAGATATCCGTTTTAAGAAAATCAATGACCTTTGAGAGCACCGGTCTTTTCATATCTTGGGTTCATTATAACATAAACAGCTTTTTTTACAAAAACTTTGCTTGCGTCTAAAAGAGCGTATAGATAAAGGGTGCCACAGCCGAGGACTGTGTCAGGATAATCAGCAGCCCCAACAATAAGAGCACGATGATAATAGGAGCCAACCACCATTTCTTGCGCACCCTTAGAAAATCCCAAAATTCTTTCAAGATAGAGAGTTTACTCATTGAACCTCCTAGAATTGCCTTTCGTAGTTTACGGGTTTAAAGGGAACTTTGACTTTTTCTTTCCAATAGGTTTTCTTCTCCTTTTCTATTTTTCTATCCAGCGAATCTTTCCCAAGACATTTCATTATCAGGCCCAAGGGGGCAAATACCAAATAAAAAATAATGCACATGAGCAACCGGGTGATTACCCATTCGATAAAAAAGGCCAGTTTCATCCAGATAAAATGCAAGAACCTGGCCAAAGGAGGCATCAGGGCCCCTAATAAAAAAAGGCCTGCCAGGCAATAGAACAAAAGATAAAGGCCCTTGTGCCTTAACAACATGATACTGCCAATGACGGTGAAGCCGATAAACATCTGGATGCAGAATTTTCTCATCTTAATCCAGTTCAAAAGTTTGCTGCCAATTTATATCTTTCGTGATAGGCTTCTGCGCCTTTTTGTCCAGCAGGAAATGGCCCATCAGGAGATAATCCATGTCTGTCCTCATAAAACATGTATAGGCATCCTGGGGTGTGCAGACCAGAGGTTCCCCCCTCACGTTAAAGGACGTATTGATAACCACAGGACAGCCCGTGTCCTGATAAAAAGCATTTATCATATCGTAAAAAAGGGCGTTATCAGACCGCCTGACACTTTGTACCCGGGCCGAATAATCCACATGCGTCACAGCTGGAATAACCGAGCGTTTCTCTTTCAGTTTATCAAACCCCCTCGATTCGCTTCCCGGGTTTAAAGGTAACCTTTTATCTTCCTTCACAGGTGCGACTAAAAGCATATAAGGGCTCTCAACGTTCAAATCAAACCACTCGCAAGTATATTCTTTTAAAACAGCAGGCGCAAACGGCCGAAAGGACTCCCGAAACTTAATCTTTAAATTCATGCGGGATTGCATCTCGGGGGAACGCGGGTCACCAATAATACTTCTTGCTCCCAGAGCCCTGGGGCCAAACTCAAGGCTTCCCTGAAACCAACCGATAACTTTCTCTTCCTTGAGCAGCTGTGAAATGACCTGCGGTATCTCTGAAGAAGACACTCCTCTATAAGGTGTGCCTTTTTCTTTAAGAAAAGATTCAATTTCCTCATCATTAAAAGCGGGTCCCAGATATGAACCTTTTTGTTTGTCATGTTCATTATCCGCGTTTCGCGCCTTTCCTAAGTATCTGTGCCAGACGAGCAGAGTTGCGCCCAGGCAAGCGCCTGCATCGCCACTAGCCGGCTGAACCCATATCTCCTTGAAAGGACCTTCTCTCAAGAGCCGGCCGTTCCCTACGCAATTAAGAGCCACTCCTCCGGCAAGACACAATTTGTCTTTTCCTGTAACCTTGTGCACGTATCGGCTCATCCGGAGCATAATCTCCTCCGTAACCTTCTGGATGGAGGCAGCCACATCCATGTGCTTCTGGGTTATTTTTGTCTCAGGTCTTCTCGGCGGAGCGCCAAATAGTCTTTCAAATCTGGCATTAGTCATCCTTAAGCCATTGCCGAAACCAAAATATTTCATATTCAACTTAAAAGAGCCATCTTCTTTCAGGTCGATTAAATGATTCAGAATCAAATCAACGTATTTGGGCTCGCCATAAGGAGCTAGCCCCATGAGTTTGTATTCCCCGGAATTGACTTTAAAGCCGGTATAGTAGGTGAAGGCAGAATAAAGAAGACCTAAGGAATGCGGAAAATTCAGATGCTGCAAAGTCTCTATCTGATTATCCTTCCCCACTCCCAGACTGGCTGTCTCCCATTCGCCCACGCCGTCCATGGTCAGGAAAGCTGCTTCTTGAAAAGGGGAGGGGTAAAAAGCGCTGGCTGCATGAGACTCATGGTGTTCGGTAAAAAGGACCTTACCTGAATAACCTAATTCCTTCTTGATGAGTTCCAGGCTCCAGAGTTTTTGCTTAACCCACAAGGGAACGGCCTGCAGAAACGGTCTTATCCCGGAAGGCGCATAGGCCAAGGAGGTTTCAAGGATTCTTTCGAACTTAATGAAAGGTTTTTCGTAGAACACAACAAAAGCCATATCCTGGGCAGTAAGATTGTTTTTCTGAAGACACCAGCGGATGGCATGGATAGGAAAACCAAAATCGTGTTTTTTGCGCGTGAAGCGTTCCTCCTGGACCGCTGAGATGATTTCGCCATCGCGCAGAATACAGGCCGCACTATCGTGATAGAAACAGGAAATCCCAAGTATGTTCATATTACTTATTCATTAGAGACAGGGCCTCCGCACGGGTCTTGGAGTTCTCTTTAAAAATTCCCCTGACAGCGCTAGTGACGGTAAGAGCTCCTGGTTTTTTAACCCCCCTCATAGACATGCAAAGGTGTTCTGCCTCCAGGACCACCATAACGCCCATAGGTTTCAGTTTTGACATGATAATCTCAGCTATCTGGGTGGTGAGTCTCTCCTGGACCTGAGGCCTGCGGGAAAGGATATCAACCACGCGGGCCAGTTTACTTAACCCTGTGACACGGCCGTTCTTAGGGATATAGGCAATATGCGCTTTCCCGATAAACGGCAAAAGATGATGTTCACAAACGGAATACAACGGGATGCCTTTCAAAAGAATGATTTCATGGTGCTTCTGGTCAAGGATGACCTCGAGCTCTGACTCCGGCTTCTGATGCACTCCTGAAAATATCTCCTCATACATTTCTGCCACGCGCTTGGGCGTTCCCAACAAGTCCTTCTTATTCGGGTTTTCTCCGATAGCCTCTAAAATATCCCTGATAGCTTTCTCAATCTTTTTCTTATCCATTCTTGACGCTCCTTATTTGCCTATGCAGAATTCGCTGAAGATTTTGTCTAACAGATCCTCTGAAAAACTTTTGCCTAAGATCACATCCAGCGTTGCCAGCGCCTCTTTTATATCCTGCGCGATAAACTCTAAAGATAGCTTATTATCCAATGAATATACAGCTTGCGCAATAAGTTTCTCAGTCCGCTTTAAGGCCTCAATATGCCTGACATGGCTTATTGTAACAGGCTCAAATCTGTTTATTCCACCTTGATACACTAGATGAGCGATTTTTTCCTCTAAAAGATTCATGTTTTTTAATTTTTTTGCTGACAAATCAATGACTTGCCTGAATCTTTTTGTTACCTTTGGCCTCTCTATCCTCTGCTTCAAATCCATTTTATTAATAACGGCGATAACGTTCCTTTTCTTCAACTTTTTCATAAGGGAGGTATCATCCTGGGTCAAGTGTCTGCTTCCGTCAAAGACCAGAAGGATAAGATCGGCCGTTTGCATGTATTTTCTGGAGCGAAGTACTGCCTTTTCTTCCACTAAATCACGCGGCTCGATAATACCGGCAGTATCAACAATGCACACTGGAATGCCTCGAATATCAATGATCTCCTCGATTGTGTCTCGCGTTGTGCCGGGAACGGATGTTACGATGGAGCGCTCCTGCTTCAGCAGCGCATTCAATAATGATGATTTTCCCACATTGGGCTTACCACAGATAACCGTCTGAATTCCCTCACGAAGAATTCTTCCGCATCTGGCACCCTGCAATAACCTTTTCAGTTGCGCATGAACATGTTTAAGCTTCAAAGGAGCACTTTTTAAGCCAGCCGCATCAATTCCCTCCTCGGGAAAATCTATATCCGACTCTATCGCAGTCAATACATCTAAAAGGATTTCTCTTATTCTGTTTATCTCACTTGATAAAGCTCCCTTTAACTGCTCTGTCCCTACCTTTAAAGCTGCATCGTTTTTGGCGCGGATGATATCAAGAACAGACTCTGCCTGGGCCAAATCAATTCTTCCGTTTAAAAAAGCGCGTCTGGTAAACTCACCCGGCTCAGCCAGCCGGCAACCTTTTTCTAAAACCAGCTCTAAAACCCGACGTAAAGCCACAATCCCTCCGTGACAATTTATCTCTACAACATCTTCTTTAGTGTAGGAGCGAGGTGAGCGCATCACCGTTAAAATAACCTCATCGATAAACGCCTCTGGTTTTATTCTTGAGTTTTCCGTAATCCATCCGTAATGCGTCGTGTATGTTTTAAAATCGCAGGGGCTCCTCTTATCTTTAGAAACAAAAATCTCATCGGCAATCTCAAGGGCTTCCTTGCCGCTGAGACGAACGATTCCGATTCCAGATTCTCCGACGCATGTGGCTATAGCCGCAATCGTATCAAACCCTTTATCCTGAACCATCTCTATACTCTCCCGCCACAAACAAAGAACCTGTGACTAAAATCAAATCGCTTTTAGTGGCCATCTTCCTGGATATTTTCTTTGCCTCCTCGACATTCCTGGTAAGATGCACAGATCTGCCTTCAAAATATCTGGCTAAGGCTTCGGGAGGGCTGGCGCGCGGATTGCCGGCTTTCGTCAGAATGACCTCATCAGCCCAGTCATAAAATTGACGACATACTCCTTCAATATCCTTATCTTGAGAAATCCCCAGAACCAGAATCAATCTTTGATATTTAAAGTTTTCCTGAATCGCTTGCTTTAGGGCGCTGGCAGAAGCCACATTCTGCGCGCCATCCACGGCGACAAAAGGATCCCTGGATACAATCTCGCAACGGGCCGGCCAAAACGTATTATAAAGCCCCTCTCTAACGGCATCCGTACCTACGTAAACATCGTGATATCGCAACGACTCGATGACACCTATGGCCACAGCCGCATTGATCATCTGGTGGCGCCCCAAAAGCCTTGTTTCAAGGTTTGGATATTCCTGAAACAGACCAATGACATTAAACCCCTGGTTTGCCTCTTCATAAAAAATATCCCTGTCCACTTCGTATAATCTGGCTCCTGTCCCTTCACACCTGCCTCTGATAACTTTCATCGCCTCTTTTTCCTGCGGCGCGCTTACCACTATTGGATTTTGAAATTTGGATTTTGGGTTTTGGATTTTTTTTATGATCCCTGCCTTCTCCGTCGCTATTTCTTCCAGTGTGCTACCTAATTTGTCGGTATGTTCGTAACTTATAGGGGTAATGGCACTTGCAATGGGCTCGACCACATTGGTTGCATCCAGCCTGCCACCCAGGCCTGTTTCTAAAACAGCAAAATCCACTTTTTTTTCTTTGAAATAGACAAAGGCAAGGGCTGTGTAGATTTCAAAGAAGGAAAGGGCCCCATGTTTTGATTTCTGATTGTGTGCCTCCATGGCAGGCCTGATTTTCTCAATAAGGCCGATGAGTTCCTGTTCAGAAATCATACCCTCAAAATCCGAATTTGGGATTTGGGATTTGAGCGCCTCGCCTTCGCTTGGCGTGAATGGCAAGCGGGTTCGGACTACTGAATTTGGGATTTCCAGTATGCGTATTCTTTCTCTAAAGTCAGTCAGATGAGGGGAAGTATATAACCCCACCCTGTATCCCGCCTGTCTTAATACAAAAGCGACAAAAGCACAGGTCGAACCCTTGCCTTTTGTCCCGGCAACATGAATACAGCGCAACTCCTCCTGAGGATCTCCTATGGTCCGCAGAAAATCCCTGATGCGTTCAAGCTTTAAAGTCTCCTTATAAGGATAGGCAGGAATTCTTTCGTAGTTGATAAAGGATTCTAGGTATTGGATAGCTTCCGGGTAGGTCATTTATCGTTAACGAACCAAACGATTAATGTCTAAAGTGTCTGATACCGGTAGTCACCATAGCGATTTTGTATTTATCCGCTCGTTTTATGATTTTATCGTCCGCAATGGAGCCGCCCGGCTGGATGATGGCTTTGATCTTATGTTTAGCAGCCAGAACAATCGCATCCTCCTTGGGAAAGAAGGCATCAGAAGCCAAACAAGAGTCTTTGGTCAATGACCCTGCTTTTTTGGCTGATATAAAAACCGAATCTACCCGCGACATCTGGCCTGCGCCAATACCTACGGTTTTCTTGCCGCGGGTTATAATAATGGCATTGGATTTGACATGTTTGGCGACCTTCCAGGCAAAAAGAAGTGATTCCATCTGGGCTTTCGTTGGCTTCTTCTTGGTGACAACCTTAAGATTCTTCTCCTCCAGCGTCACGCTGTCCTGATCCTGCAACAGCAGGCCGCCGTTGACTTTCTTAAAATCTAATCCTGAGGCCTTTTCGCTCAAAGTTGGTAATTCCAAGAGTCTTAAGTTTTTCTTTTCCTTTAAAAGGTTCAAGGCCTCAGGGTCAAACTGAGGACAGATCACACACTCGAGAAATCCACTTTTGGCCATTAATCTTGCCAAAGATAGATCAACGTTTCTGTTGACGCTGACAATGCTACCAAATGCTGAGAGTTTATCGCAATTCCAGGCGTCTTTATAGGCTTTCAGCAAATCCTTGCTCTCTGCAACGCCACAAGGGTTATTGTGTTTGATGAATACAACGGCAGGCCTCTGGAATTCTCTCACGATATTAACAGCCGCCTCTAAATCCAGGATATTATTAAAGGAGAGCTCCTTGCCTCCCAGTTGTTTCATGGCACTTAACCCTGATTTTTCTTTTAAATCGCGATAAAAGGCCGCCCTCTGGTGAGGGTTTTCTCCATAGCGCAGGTCTTGGATTTTTTCAAAACTTAAGGTGAGCTTTTCAGGAAAACCATGCGTATCAGAATCTCTGGATTTCTTAAAATATCCTTTCAAGTATTCATGGATGATGCCGTCATAGTGGCTTGTGGCGCCAAATACCTCGATGGCTAAATCCTGCAGAAGATCTTGCGACAAAGCGCCTTTGTTCTTTTCAAGTTCCTTAATGATTTGGGAATAGCGTTGGGGGTTACAGACAACTGCCACATCCTTATGATTCTTTGCCGCTGAGCGCAACATAGAGGGCCCGCCGATGTCAATGTTCTCAATGGCCTCTTCTATGGTCACGCCAGGCCTTTGTATTGTTTTTTCAAACGGATAAAGATTGACCACCACCATATCAATAAGGCCGATATCGTGCTGCTTTAATGTCGCCATGTGTTGAGTGTTTTCCCTCAGCGCCAGGAGTCCTGCATGAATTTTTGGATGCAGCGTCTTGACTCGTCCGTCGAGCATTTCAGGGAATCCCGTATATTCTGACACGTCTTTTACGGATATATTATTATCCCGAAGCAATTTGGCCGTGCCTCCTGTGGAAAGGATCTCAACACCCATATTCTTTAAACTCTTTGCAAAGTCGACAATTCCTGTTTTATCCGAAACGCTGATCAGGGCACGCTTGATTTTAACCATACAATTCCTCCTGCAATCAAATTACTTATTAAACCTGAATTTAACTATATCCGCGTCTTGCACCACATACTCTTTGGGTTCAAGGCGCATCTTCCCTGCCTGCTTGGCCTGGTTTTCTCCTCCTGCTTGGATGAAATCCGTAAAGGTAATAATCTCGGCACGGATAAAACCCTTCTGGATATCTGAATGAACGCAACCCGCAGCTGTCCAGGCGTTCGTTCCTTGCTTGATGAGCCAGGCACGCGTCTCTTTTTCTCCGATGGTAAAAAAACTTATAAAACCACTTCTCCGAAGTACTCTTGCCATCAAAATATTCAGATCATCCAAGGGTTTATTCTCTACAACCGTTACAGGATGAGCCGTCAGCAATCCGTAACCGGATAGGGCCTTATTTTCTTCATCTATCAACCCTGCATCTATAATAAATGTCTCTTTTTCAAGGATGCCTTTTAATTTCAGTAAGAGCACTTTTTCTTGCTCTTGTTCGGCACGGGCCAAGCGCGTCTCAATGAATTCCAAATCCTTCAAAATGACGTCTGTACGCGCTTCACCGGAAATAAGTAAAGCTTGCGCGTCTTGCGCAGCTTCCTCGGATACTAATTCAACCTCCACATACGTCTTTTTTTGGGATTGGGTAATGGCGTGCACTTGATCTAATCGGGAGTCCTTGATGCGCTGTTTTCCCAGGGTTATATCCGGCAGAGAAATGAGTGCTATCTTCATGTAGTGCGATTGATTCAGGTTTGTAGTTTATTCTTCTTCTTGCTTCTTGGTGGCCTGGTAACGGCTAATAATTGTAGAGGCGACCTTGTGAGGGACTTCTTCGTAACGAGAGAAGCGCATCGTATAGGAACCCCGGCCGCCGGTAAGAGACCTCAGGTCATTGGCATAAGTGAACATCTCCGCTAAAGGGATCTGGGCTTTTACCATCTGCTGCTTACCCTTGATGTCCATTCCCATGATGCGGCCACGACGGGAGTTAATATCTCCGGATATCGCACCCAAGAATTCCTCGGGGATGATGACGTCCACGTCCATGATGGGTTCTAATAAAACGGGCGCTCCCTCTAAAACAGCTTTGCGCAGCGCCATAGCCCCAGCAATCTGAAAGGCTATATCCGAAGAGTCCACCTCATGGTAAGAGCCATCATACAGGGTCACCCTTACGTCAACAATGGGGTAACCTGCGACAGCGCCTTCAGAACAAGCCTGGCGAACCCCCTTTTCTACGGCAGGGATATAATTTCGGGGGATGGCGCCTCCGAAAATCTTATCCACAAACTCAAAACCTTTTCCGCGCTGCAAAGGCTCGACTTCAATCCAGACATCTCCGTATTGACCGCGGCCTCCGGACTGACGTTTAAACTTACCCTGAACCTTGGCATTCTTGGTGATCGTCTCCTTATAAGAAACCTTCGGTGTGCCTACCTCTACCTCCACGTTGAAGCGTTTTTTCATCCTTTCAACCATTACGGAAAGATGCAGGTCTCCGAGTCCTGAAATGATCAATTCTTTGGTCTGCTGGTCATGGGTCGCTTTAAAAGTCGGGTCTTCGGCAGCCAGTTTCGCAAGGGCGCCTGAGATTTTATCCTCGTCAGCCCTTGATTTCGGTTTGACGGATGCAGAGATGGCAGGTTCCGGAAAAACAATCGGAGGAAATAACACGGAATTTTTCTCATCCCCCAGAGAATCAGAGGTATTGGTCTCTTTCAATTTGGCAATGGCCACTATGTCTCCACAGGAAGCCGATTCAATGGGCCTTTGTTCCTTTCCTTGAAGCATATAAATCGTCCCGAATCTCTCTTTAGCCTGCTTGGTGATGTTGTAAAAAGAGGTATTAGCTGTGAGACTACCTGAAAAAACCCTCAGAAGAGTCAGCTGGCCTACGTAGGGATCGGATATGCTTTTAAAGACAAAAGCAGCTAAGGGGCCGTCTTCTTCAAAAGTGAACTCTTTGGGAGTTTCAGGGTTAGCAGGGTCAAAGCTTTCGACCTTGGGCCGCTCTAAAGGATTGGGCAAGTATTCCTGGATGGCCAAGAGGAGTTCTACGATACCCTTATCAGAAAGCGCTGCGCCACTTAAAACAGGAAAAATCCTGCGCTTCAAGACAGCCTGTTTTAAGGATACCTTCAGTTCCTCCGGCGATAACTTGGCTCCCTCCAGATACTGTTCCAGAAGTTTATCATCGCTTTCCGCAATAGCCTCGATTAATTCAGGAGAATCCCAGGTATCTATCGGTAATGCTTTCTTAGAAAGCATGCTCTGGACATCGACAAGCACTTTTTTTGCATCGATATCCGCTTTATCCAATTTATTGATAAAGATAATACAGGGAAGGCCTTCCTCTTCTAAAAGTTGCCAGGCGCGTTCTGTGCCCACCTCGACACCCGAAGTGGCATCCAGCACGACCACAGCCGCATCCACGGCACGGATACTGGCAATGACCTCGCCAAAGAAATCAGCATAACCAGGAGCATCACACATCTGCAGGCGCGTGCCTTGAAATTCAGCATTAAGAAGACTGGCACTGATGGAGCTTTTTCTTTCTATTTCATCCGCGCTATAATCGCTAACGGTTGTTCCATCGGCAATGGTCCCTTTACGGGTCGTTGCCTTACAGAAATAAAGGATGCTTTCAGCTAAGGTAGTCTTGCCAGACTGGGCATGTCCCAAAAGTATGAAATTCCTTTTATTCTTAACGTCCATTCTATCCTGTGTCTTCTCTTGCGGATATAGTCATAAGGGAAGGAAATGCTATTATATAACAGTCGTAAGATTGGGTCAAGGTTAAATTAGAGGATTTACTCCAGGTAGGTGTAAATTTTTCCTTTATAATTGCGCAGGACGTATTTGCCCTTTGCCTGCGAAAGGATATAATTGGGGCCTACAGGGATCTTGCCTCCTCCGCCAGGTCCGTCGATGACATAAACAGGGACCGCATAACCTGAGGTATGGCCCCTTAGCTTCTCAATGATATTGATGCCAGATGCAACCGGCGTGCGGAAATGCTGGGTGCCGCGGACAGGGTCACATTGATAGATGTAATAAGGCCTGACTCGGATCTGTAAGAGCTCATGCATAAGGCGCTTCATGATATAAGGCCTGTCGTTAATGCCTTTTAAAAGCACGGTCTGGCTGCCTAAGGGGATCCCTGCGTCGGAAAGCATATCGCAGGCTATCTTACATCGCTTGGTTATCTCTCTGGGATGGTTGAAGTGGATGCTGACCCAGATAGGAGAATATTTTTTAAGCATGGTCACGAGCTTATCCGTAATGCGCTGAGGGAGGGTGACGGGAACACGCGTACCAATTCTTAAAAATTCCACATGAGAAATTGAACGAATCTTCTGAATGATGTCTTCGACCTCTTCATCAGCAAGCACAAAAGGGTCTCCTCCAGATATAAGCACGTCCCGAACCTTGCGATTGGATCTTATATACTCAATAGCCCGGTCAAACCGACCTGCCGTATGATTCTCCTGATGCTCACCCACCAATCGCCTGCGGGTGCAGTGCCGGCAATAGAGCGCGCAATGCTCCGTAGCTAACAACAGGACCCTGTCAGGATAACGATGGACAAGGTACGGAACAGGACTGTCTCTATCTTCGGCGCAAGGATCGATCATTTCATGGGGAGCGACAACGGATTCTGCCAAGACAGGCACGGCCTGGCGCCTTAAGGGGCAGTTAGGGTCTTCTGGGTCCAGGAGAGTGACCCAATAGGGTGTTATGGCAAGGGAAAGCCGGCCGCTGGCCTTCTTGATCCCCTCTTCTTCATCGGATGTTAATTTGATGATCTGGGAAAGTTCCTCTTTGGTGCGGATACGATGCTTGAGTTGCCACTGCCAATCCTCCCAATCCAAAGGATTGACATCCTTAAAAAGACTGAACTGCTGGTAATCTTGAGGTCTCTGCGTTTTACGTACCGGAATTTCTTGCTGTAATTTTTGACTTTCTACGACCGTCAGATTATTCAATTGAGCCCCTTTCTGCGTCTGGACGCACTCATCACTATGGCCTCAATCATGTCTTCGTATTTTAAGCCTGCCGCATAAGCCATAATGGGGAAATTAGACTCTTGAGGATTTAAGCCAGGCAATGGATTGATCTCTAAAACATACGGGACATTGTCCTCACTCAATCGTATATCTGTTCTGGAAATATCAAAACAGCCTAGCGCATGATGGGTCTTAAGAGCGGTCTCCTTGACCTTGGCCTCTGTATATTTATCCAGCCTAGCCGGGCAATGGAATATGGGGATGAGCCCTAATTCCTTGTTCCCCTGATACTCTTTCATTCTCCACGAATAAAAATACTCCCCGCTAAGCTTGCAGTCAGAGAAATCAATCTCTAAGACGGGCAGAATCGTGGTCTTGCCGTTATCTAAAATCCCCACCGTCAACTCCTTGCCGTTGATAAATTCCTCAACTAGCGCCTCCTGTTTATATCCGTCGATAATCTCATGGATCTTGGCAAAGAGGGATTCATGCATCTGGATGACATTAGAGGTGTTGATGCCTTTAGCCGAGCCCTCAAGGTTAGGCTTGACAATCAGAGGGAATTTCAAAATGGGATCAAGTACCTCCTCACCGGTTTTAAAAACCTGGAAGTTAGGCGTGGGGATATTTTCTGCCTTAAGTATCTTTTTGGTAAGAGCCTTGTTCAAGGCAAGGGCTAAGGAGAACGTATTAGAGCCCGTGTAGGGGATATTCAGACAGTCCAGGAGTGCCGGTATCTCCGATTCGCGATACTTCCCGAATCTTCCTTCGGCAATATTAAAAACCATGTCCACATCCAGGCGGTTTTTTCTAAAATAAGAAAAAAGCTCAGGTGTCGCAACATTGATGGCCTCAACGGCATGACCCTTTGCCTGCAGGGCGCTCATGATCGCATTAATGGTTTCGGGTGAGTCGAACTCAGAAAAATAATCCGGAGGTTTTGTTTCGTCTTTTTCTTTGAGGTTATAGGTCAGGGCTATGCGCATTTAATTTAAGTGATACCTTTTTATGGCGCTGTCTAAAATCTGGCCGATCATCTCCTCATAAGTGATACCGATATTTTTTGCCACCAGCATGAATACATCTTCTGTGGACAGGGAAGGAAGTGGATTTATTTCTAAGACATAAGGATTGCCTTCTTTATCGACCCGAAAATCGACTCTTCCGAAATCCCTGCATTCGACAGCCCGGTATGTTCTGACCGCTAAGTCCATAATCTTTTTCTTTAATTTCTGGCTGATGCGCGCCGGGCAGATGTATTCCAGCCTATCAGAGGAAATGCGGGCAAAGGTGTAGAATTTGTTATTCAACTGGAACCTCCCGTCTATTTTGATTTGCACGATGGGAAGGGCACGGGGCTGCTCATTTCCGATAACAGCAACGGTAAACTCCTGCCCGCTGATAAACTCTTCGATGAGCGCCGGCTGTTTATATGTATTCACGATGAATTCCACCTGTTTCTTCAGCTCCTCTTTATTTTTCACTCGGGAATCTTCGCTCAGGCCCTTGGAAGAACCCTCAAACCGCGGCTTGACGATCAGGGGAAACTTACAATGGTCGGTATGGATGAGTTCGTCAGCGTTTCTGACCTCGAAAAATCGCGGGGTGGGGATGCCTTCCGCGATAAAAATTTTTTTTGCCATAATCTTATCCAGCGTCAAAGATAATGTTAAGGCATCGGCGCCCACAAAGGGCTTACCAATCATCTCCAACAAAATAGGCACCTGAGATTCCCTGTTTCTGCCTGAGATACCCTCTGAGATATTAAAAACAATATCCACGTCAAGATGATCCATTTTTTCTAAAAGTTTTGTAACATTACCTATCCTTTTTACCTTAAAACCACAAGATTCTATGGCTTTGGCAATGACCTTGATCGTAGAGGGAACATCGAATTCTGCATTGGCATCCTTCGGATCCCCCTCTTTAAATTCATAATCTGTTTTCAGATCGTAAGTTAAGCCGACTGTCTTCATATCCATGCAAAAAAGAAGGGCTCATCTTTTTGGAGCCCTGAAATAACCGCTAATTTTTTCAACTTAGCTTATCTAACCCCCTTTACTTCTCCAACATCTTGTATTTACAATAATTTTTTATCACAAGATATGGAGATTGTCAAGTATTTTTTGTTTTTTGAAAAAAAATCCTTTCTTTAATTCTCCGTCGATAAAATCTCCTTTTTTCGTAAGCCGTCCTTAAATACCTTCCCTGGGAAAAAAAATTTTTAATCAAAGGGGTTCTAAAGATCAAAATATAACTCCAGAGAACCAGATCGTAAAGGAACATGCAGGGAAGATGCCGTAAAAAATCAAGGCATGATTCATTTTTAATGATGGTCATATAGCGGTTCTTTAACAAATCCAGATGCAATTTTTCGCTTAAGTATCTTCTTGCATAAGGCTTATTAATTCCGTATTTGTTTCTTACCGAGCCTCCCCTGACATGGTAACCGATAGCTTTCGGTATATAATAAGCTTTCCAGCCCGCGCGCCTCGCCCTCCAGCTCACATCCAAATCTTCATAAAAAAAATGAAAATTTGAATCAAAATAATCTTGGTCTTCTTTTATATCTTCCAGCATGTCTTTTCGGTAGAAGCCCGCAGCTCCGCTGACTCCGAAAATATAACCTTCCTGTTGGAATTGTCCTTTGTCTTTAAGACCATACCCCCGTTCTTTGGCTGTCCGATAACAACTTAAAAATAATCCTGTCGAATCCAGTGTTACTTTATCGCTACGCAAAATCTTTCCGCTGACCATCCCCACTTTGGCATCCAGCAAAAACCCTCTCAGGGCCTCTTCGATAAAGTTCTGTTCTAAAACCACATCGTCATTCAGGCAAAGGATGAAATCTCCCAAGCTCATACTTATGCCTTTATTAAGGGAGGCGCAAAAGGACAGTCTTTCCTGGTTAAGATATAATTTTACAAACGGATAAGTCTGGATTACATCTTGGCCAAAAAGCGTATCGAGGGAGTTATCGATGACGATAATTTCCTGCGCAGGATGCGTCTGGAACCTTAAAGATTCCAGGCATTTCTTAAGATAGTCTTCTTTTGCGATAGTGGGGATAATAACACTGACTATTTTATTTGACTGGACTTCCATATTAAGATAGAATTATAACACAATGTTTGTCTTATTACTAATCCTAATCTTCATCCGTCCATTTATTTCTTCTCTGGCGTTTCCTTATTTTAACTACCTCCACTCCTTTCTCCTTTTAGGTTCTCTGCTCCTTTGGCTGATAAGAAAAGGGGGGCCTTCAAAGGATATCGCATCATTAAGATACCCGCTTATCCTTTTTATCTCTGCCATATTTGTATCTGTGTTTTTCTCTCAAGAGCCGTTAAGGAGCATTGAAAGTTCAGTCAACCCCCTCATGGGACTCGCTCTGCTTGCTTTTGGTTTATCTATGGTTCCCGAAGAAAAAGAAAAGGTAATTTTCTTCATAGTGCTCTCAGGCCTTTTTGTCAGCGCCCTGGCCATCTATCAATACGCCTTTGGATTTAAACATCTGCTGGATTACGTTTCTAAGCATAACATATCGGATCCCTTTATCTTGGAGTATATCGAACGCAAACGTGCCTTCCTACCTTTTGTGACTCCTAACATATTAGGGGGGTATCTGGCCATGGTTTTGCCGCTTACATGGAAGAGAAAAAAAGATATTTTATTTATTGCCCTCTTTGCGCTTGCTTTATTACTCACTAAATCCTTAAGCGCACTTTTGAGCATTTTTGTGGGTGTTTTAGTATATTTTTATTTTGAGGAAGGTCTGGGAAGGAAAAAAATAATCTTTATAAGCGGCTTCTTGATTATGATCGCTCTGGTTTTAATGGCAAGGATAGCCACCCAGAAAGAACACTTGCATCCTGTTTTTTCTACTGTCATGCGCTTAAATTATTGGCGAGATACGTTAAGGATCATAAGGGCTTTTCCCTGGACTGGTGTGGGCCTGGGGAATTTTGACCTTACTTATTCACGCTATGCCCACAACTCCTATCTACAGATCTGGGCAGAAATGGGAATTCTTGGCCTTATTTCTTTCCTGTGGATTATCATCCGAATATTTAGAGCCGCTCTTTCACATTTATCCATTCCCGAAGAAAGAAACCAAACCCTCTGCCTCATGACAGCAGGATTTGTATTTCTGGCGCACAACTTTTTGGATTTCACTTTCTTTTTACCTGAAGTATCAACTCTCTGGTGGCTTATTTTGGGTTTAATGATATCTAAAAGACAGACCCCATGAAGGTACTCATCGTCATACCGACCTATAACGAAAAAGATAACATTGTCCCTTTAGTGGAAGAAATTTTCAAAGTCGCACCCGACATCAACATCCTTATCGTGGATGATAATTCCCCTGACGGCACAGGCCAAATCGCTGATGAGCTCAATCGAAAATATGCACAGGTTAAGGTGCTCCACAGAGAAAAAAAGGAAGGCTTGGGCAGGGCCTATATTACCGGCTTCAAAGAGGCTTTAAATTTGAATCCCGATTTTATCCTGCAGATGGACGCCGACTTCTCTCATAATCCCAAGTACATTCCGCTATTCTTGAAAGAAATCGCCACTTGCGATATCGTGTTGGGCTCAAGATACTTAAACAGGAAGACGCGTCCTGTCAATGTATCGCCTTTTAGTCTTTGGGCCAATCGTTATGCAAAATGGGTATTGGGTCTAAAAATCTCCGATTGTTTGGGTGGTTTTAAGTGTCTTCGAAGAAAAACCCTGGAGGCGTTAGATTTGGATAAATTTATTTCGAGAGGATTTATATTCCAGGTCGAATTTATATACCGCGCTCTCAAAAAGGGGTTTTCAGTTCAGGAAATTCCAATAATATTCAATCCTCGCAAATCAGGCCACTCCAAAAAATCAAAAACTATAATTCTCGAGGCTTTATTCAAAAGCATATTATTGAGAAGGGTTTAATTCTCTCCATTCTGCTATCTTCCAAGCACCATCTTCTTTTACTAAAGTGACAGCTCTTCTTCGTTGCCCACTTATTTCTTGAAGGCTATCTAGATTAAATGCTTTCCCGTACCACTCGACCTCAAAGAATACTTTATCATCTGTAAGGGTTAAATTATAAATATGTATATCGCTAAAGGAATTATCAATATATTGGTCATAAAAATCATCCATAAAGCTCTTAAATTCCGATTTAAATTTGTCATAATCTCTTACGTTGCCATCTTTTATTTCAGAATAGTTAACTGAAACCACTTGCATCATAGAGTCTATATTTTTATTGACAAAACCTTGCAAAAATGTTTCTACTATTTCTTTGGCTTCTTTCTCTATTGTTGCCTTATCATCTGTTGCTAACACGAATCTAGTGTTACAACACAATTGAATCCCCAAAATAAATATCAAAATTAAAATCCCTTTTCTCATTTTTTCCTCCTCCTTTTATAATATTCCCTCATTAATTATGATTTATCTTTTATATTCCCATAGGTCGTATTATACCATGAATTTTAGATATTTTCAAGATTCTTCTACGGTTTGAAAACCAGGGCCTTCTGGGTGTAACGGACTAAATTGATGCATTATTCAGGATAACCATAAATGAAAATAGCTTATTTAAGGAAAAATGTCTTAACAAAATCAATTCTTTGGCCTAATAATTTATATAACACATTCATTGGAAACTTGTACCTTTTAGATTCTATATATCTATAATTGTAATCTTTAATTCTGACGAATGATTTATTAACAAAGTCTTCTTTGTCCTTAACATTAATCCCTCCAATTTCATCAAACTGATAGGAGAAAACATAATAGAATTTCTGTCCTTTGAGTCTTATTCTATAATCATCAGGATGATTATATATTGGACAACCATATGTCAAATGCAGATAATATAATTCAATATGGTATATAAATTTTTTATTTCTCTTAAGAAATAAGAGTGTTTCCCTGACTTCTTTTTTGGTCTCATGAGGAAATCCTACTAGTATAAAGATAACATTTTTAATCCCTGTATTATATGCTATTTTTAAGGTTTTGGCTCCTTGCTCAACGGTTGTTCCTTTATGTATAGATTTCAAAATCTTGTCACTACCTGATTCAATACCCCAAGCTATCCTCTGGCAACCTGCCTGTTTCATTTTTTGGAGTAACACTCTGTCAGCATTATCTACTCTTGCACGGGCTAACCAACTTATGTTTACATTATGTTTAATCAAGTAATCGCAAAGATTATTGATGTGATTGTAAGAAACATTTATATCTGGGTCTTCGAACTTAAAAAAACTAAGGTTGTATTTTTCTTTCAGATAAAGGATATCTTTAATTACCTTATCATAATTTTTTGTCTCCCAACTTTCAAGCCTAGGATGGTTACAGAAACTACATCGATACGTGCATCCTCTTGAGGTCTGATAAGGCATAGTTAACTCTTGCTGAGGGTATCGCATATTTTTAACATACAGTTCTAATGATAAGTCAGTAAAATCAGGTACAGATTGATTATTTATATCATAATATGCCCTTTGGTTTATGACAGCTTTATTATTCACTTTATAACCTAAAGAAGGAATATTAGAAAATTTTTCCTTTCCGCATAAATAATCTAAAAAAAATAATAAAGGTAGTTCGCCCTCACCTACTATAATGTAATCTATAAAATCATATTTATCAAAGAATAAATCACCAAATAAAGTTATATATGAACCGCCCATAATAATGGGTATTTTATATTTTTGTTTAATTTTTTGGGCCAAGAGTAAAGCACTTAATATCTCATTATAGGAATTTACCCCTATTCCTACTAAATTATAATCTTTTAGATTAAGAAGGCTTAAAAGTCTTTCAGCGAGTAAATTATTTTCCTTGTCTTCGATACCAGAAAATCCTTTTTTGTTTCTTTCTCTATCACAAAAATTTTTTACGTCATAAGCATTAATGTTTGATGTGTCATTATTTATACTATCTATTAATTTTATATTTAGATCTATCAACTCTACCGAGTAGTCATTCTTACGTAAAAAGGAGGTCAAAATTCCCAAACCATATGGCAAAAAAACCTCTCTGGCCTTTGACCATATAGGAGGGTATATTAATTTTAATTTTATATCGCTTTTATTCATAAAAAAAATTACTAAGTACTGTAATTTTTAAAAACTTTTAAAAAGAACCTGTCCCAAAGACGCAAAGAGGTTAATTCTCTCATTATTTTCCGCAAAAGTTTCTCTTTTCTCCTCTCTGCCTTTTTACCCAAAGCAATATCACAAGTGTAATATAATGGCAAGTCTTCTCTTCCTCTTATCCATACCTTAAATTGTCTTGGTTTTATCTTAACAATACCGGACTTATTGCCTTTGCGTGAATGAAATGAGTCAAAATCAAAATACATACTGACAGGCCTTGGTTTTATCTTAACAATACCAAACTTTTTATAATTATTCCACACATCAGACTTAAAAAAAACCTTAAAATCCCCCATAAAAAGTAAACAAGAATACTTATCTATTAGCCTCTTGAAATATTCATATGACTTAAGCATTTCCTCTTCTGTCTCGTCAGGAAAATTAATCATGCTAAATATATTTCCAATGATACCTACTTTATTAAAGTTCTCAAGAATTTTTTCTACTGTTTTCAAAGATACACCCTTATTGTAAAAATTGTTTATTCTTTCTGAACCAGACTCAATACCAAATATAGCCCCCATTAAACCACCTTGATATATCTTTCTACAAAAATCTAAGGAAGTAAATTCCTCTTCCGCCCTTATATAGGTATAAAATTTAAATCCAAATTTCTTATTTATGTCTATAAGTTTATTTAGTCTATCGGGGGATACAACTGCATCACTAAGTCTAATGAATAGTGGATCATACTTTTCTTTGACTTCTTGCAAATCCTTTTCTACAAGCTCAAGGTCTCTTTCCTGATATGGTTCTCTTTTTTCTGGAATCGTGGCATCATGCATACAGGGCCAATGACAAAATGAACATTTTCCCCAGTAACAGTTCTGAGATGTCTCTATAGCGATAATGGCTCTAGGCCTAGGTTCGTAATATTCTGGCGTCTCGGCATCGTTCAAATCAAATTGTTTTTTTAGCTTGGACATTGTCAGATTTACTCCTTCTCTATACATAAAATTCGGTATTGTATGCCACTTATTGGGATAGGGTAATTTCTCCATCAGTTCCTGCAGAGCGTATTCTCCTGGCCCTATTGCTACAAAATCAAAAAATCCCTGCAAGGTCGGTCTCTCTGAAAAAAACCTACACAGATGCGTAACTGCCGTTCCACCAATAATTATATATGTTTTAAAATACTTCTTTATTAACCTCATAAGGGTAAAGCCGGGGATAAATTGATTCATATGCCCCATAGAGATTCCAATTAAATCCGGTTTTTCTTTTCTTATATAGGGGATAACTTCCTCCTCGTAAAACCCAATAAGAAAATTCTCTATATAATCGTTGGTGGCTTTAACAATCTCTCCAGAGGAAAAGGGAGAATAATCCATATCTATCCCCCTAACAAGACTCAAAAAAGTAGGTCTATAGGCTACAGAGATAAATTTTGCTCCGACCTCGAGAATCTCAAAATTCTTAAAAAATTCAGAATATTTTAGGGTTCCGAAATTTTTATCTAAGGTTTCGTTAGCCTGACTAACCTTTTTTAAAAAATCCAATGGATTTTGGTTGTTCAAAAAACTTTTAATCTTCTTTTCATTTTTTTTATTTTCATAAATTCTTTTAAGCCACCTTTCTGTAAATATCTTATAAAAGAATTCATAATTTAAATTTCTTAGGACTACATTATATCCACGTTTTTTCATATAGCTCACTAATCTTGGTACTCCCATCTGCTGCTCAAAATAATAAGTAGGAATAGTAAAAAGTATAAGTTTCATATTTTAATTTATTTACTTTCAATAATACTGTAATCCTTCATATCTTTCTATTCTTTTCAATGCATATTTAAAGAATACAATACCTAAAGGGAATAAAATTAATGAAAAAAACAGTAATACTATTAAGTCAAAAGATAAATTCTTAATCGCATATCCCTCCAATAAAGCCTTTCTTAAGGCTCTTAAAGAATATGTAATAGGAAGACAGTGAGACAACAACCGTAAGCCTATGGGGAATAGTGTAACCGAAAAAAATACTCCCCCAAAAAACTTTACAAAACCACTTAAGATCCGATTGAGACCTTCTATTTTTTTAAATAAAATCACCATGCCAGCCATGATTATCCCAATACTATAAGATGATATAGCATATAAAATTGTAATTATAAAAGACGCAGTAAAATTTAAATTTGATAAATTTATATTTAAAAACCATACTCCTAATAATAACAAGGTTAAAATAGCTATGGTATCCAACACAAAAAAATAACAAATCTTGGACAAAACTAATAAAAGAGGGTTATTGGGAGTAACTAAAATTGATTCCAAAGTACCCATAAGCTGTTCCTGACGTATTTCATTAGGTATAAGGATTTGTCCTGAATACTGATAGATGGAAAAGACTATCCCTATAAATAGAAAGGGTAAATAATCCAACCTGGATTGCGCGAGAGAAAAATAACCTTGTTTTAAAAAAATGCTAATAATAATATAAAATATTATCAGATGTAAATTTCCGCCTATTGGGCTAGATAGAAAAAATAATCTATAGCTGGTAAGGAGTAAAAAATCTTTTTTTATAAACGCAAATATTTTTTTAAGATTTGACTTTATATATCCAAGATACTTTAATAATTTATCTATATAATAAGAAAAATTTGACAGGCTGTATCCATTATTAGAAAAACATCCATTACTTTCAGCGGAACTGATTCTATCTGACTCATTTTGTTCTTCAAGCATACTGTTTTTATTTCTAATAAAATAAGTAAAAACTTCTAAAGCCGAAGCATTTGGAGAACTCATCATCTGTTTTAATTCAACTAATGTGCCACACATCTTGATTTGACCTCTGTCAATAATAGCTATTCTATGTGCAAAATTCTCTACTTCTCCTAAGTTATGTGTAGCAAAAATGACTGTTTTTCCCTGCTCACTTACTACTTTTTCCTTGAGAAAAGTTCTTATCTCTTGGGTAATTATAGGATCTAAATTTATGGTTAATTCATCTATTAATAAAATTTTAGGATTGTTAAGAAGACCTCTTAAAATGGCTAGCTTTTGCTTAGTGCCGGTTGAATATTCTCCGAATTGATTATCCAAATCTTTTTCTATCTTTAAAATTCGAGCCAATCTGGTTATTTCGCTACTGGCTTGATGAGAAGTAAGGTTATAAAGGGCTGCGTAAAAGTTCAAATTTTCTCTTCCTGTCAATCTCCAATAAAAACTGCGCCTGTCACCAGTAATTAACCCTACCAATATTTTAATTTTTTTGTTATATTTACTAACCTCATAACCATCTATATATACTCTTCCTTTGGTTGGTAAAATAAGCGAACACAATATTTTTATTAAAGTGGTTTTACCAGCACCATTTGGACCAACAAGAGCAAATACCTCCCCTTCCTTTATCTTAAGATTAACATCTTTCAGAGCCAACACAGATTTTCTCGCTTGTTGAGGCCCGATGATGAATTTAGGTAATTTCTTAGCAGGTTTAAACTCTTTAGTTAAATACTCTGTTCTTATTATATATCCCATCTTTATATCTGTTATTAAATTTCTGTCCGTTTTAAATTATATCAAAATCCCATTCATCATTAAACAATAGCAAAATGGTAAAACCTTGTTATCTTTTGTCAAATGCGCAGAAGGACAATTTTTTATCTGTTCTAAATCAACATTATATCTATCTGGCCAAGACCTTACCATTATTTTAAAATCTAATAACCTTTTCTTTTTTCGTAATTTTCTCATTACTATAATAAGTAAGTTTTTTATACCGACTTTCGGTAATAACTTAAAAATAACTATTAGTTTTTTAAGAAGAGTATTCCTCCCCCTCCCTATCTTTATTTCCTCCATTAAGGAGGTAAAGAAATCTATATCCAAGCAGCAAGACATATGCCTATCTTTACTTAGACATGGGTTCACTAATGCCTTTTGGCTCAGGCCACTTGCCTTACTAATCATTTTTACCATTTCCGAAACGCAGAAAGATTTAAATTCTGAATATCTTCCTATTTGAACTGAGCTTCTTAGGCGTAATTGTTTAATAAAAGAATTATTTCTTAAGCAATAATGAAGTATTCTTTTTATTTCTTTTTCATTAATTCCTCTAACCAGCATCATAGATAAACTAATATTGATTTTAACTCTTTTGAGATTCTTTAAGGCTCTTAATTTTACTTTTAATAATCTTTCCCCATCAATTTTTTCATACAACTTGTCATTGAATGTATTAAATGAAAAATGAACATACCTTAAGCCTGCTTGTTTTAGCCTTTTTACATAATTTATATCTGCAAGTCTTATCCCGTTAGTTAACAACACAGGAAATTTATCGTTTCTGATAATAAATTCTATGATTTCTGGCAAATCTTCTCTTAAAGTCGGCTCTCCTCCTGAAAGTCTTATTTGTTTGCCTGGAAAATTTAAGACAGCTTTCTCAAAATTATCTAATGGAAAATCATCAATATCTCTTTGTGGTAAATAACAGATATTGCAATTCAAATTACAACCATGAGTAATGGCAACTGTCAAATTCTCAAAATATACTCTTTGTTTCTTTTCGCCATTAAGAACTCTATTATAAAAATGAGCATCTTTCTCAATCAAGCCAGTAAATTCTCCATGAAGAGGGCATCTTTTAATCATATAGACCTCATCCCCATCTTGAATGATAGAAGCATCGATTTCTGCAAAACATTGAGGACAGATACTTACTGTATTTTTCCTTAATATTTTCATAAATCTAACTTTAAGATTACAAAATATCTATAATTGTTTAACAAAATCAGAATCAATAAATTTCTTTCTATACTTGCTTTCAGAATAACCTTTTTTTGCAAAAAGATTAAAAAGAATCTTTTTTCTGGGGTATAAAGTATACTTTGTGGCTTGTTTATAAAAATCTACATAAAATTTTTTTTCTAAGCCCTTCCCTCTAAATAACCTATGTAGAGTATCAAATTCAAACAGCAGCTTATAGTTATAAGTTTGTAATATATATGAATATCGAACAGGCCAATGAGGCCAGAAGTCCGCTGTTGGGTCTTTAAAACAAAAAATACGCAAAAAATTTGAATACTTTCTTAAAGCTTTTATGTCTCTTCTTATATCATTTATATCTTTATACGAATTATCAATTAAAAAAGAACCTATGACAAAAATGTTATTTTCCTGGCAAATATTAAATACTTTCTCATAGAATTTCAGATCATAATAAGGCTGATTCTGCAAATTATATTTTTTATTATAATGTTCAATAATGGTTTTCTGAAAGCTTTCATAACCAACATAAGCAATTTTAAAACCTGCTTGTGCTGCTAATTTAACCAGATCGGGATTATTATATATAGTATCTGCCCTGATATAGCAAAACCAGTCAATTTCTATTCTTTCATTAATCATTCTCTTAAAAATCTCCCTATATCGCTCTACATCGCCTGCAAAATTATCATCAACAAAATATATATTTTTAACTCCGAGTGTCTTTAACTGATGTAACTCTCCTAATACTCTATCAACAGATTTAAATCTTTGTGTTTTTTTCCACATAATGCTAGGCGCACAAAATATACATTTATGAAAACACCCTCTGGATATCTCCATGGAAGCGGTTAGTCCATCTTTATTAAAGAAAAAATGATATTTACTAAAATCAACCAGTTCCCACCTAGGCAGAGGAGACTCATCTAAATCTTTAAGAAATGGGCGCTCTGAATTTACGATAATCTCACCATTACTGCGGTAAGTCAACCCTTTAATTTCTTTAAAATTTTTATTTTTTTCTATGGCTTCTATCAAGAGGGGGAAGGTAATTTCACCTTCATGTCTAACCACAAAATCTGCTCCTTCTTTTATCCACTGCGTATGATAAAAAGTGGCATTATGTCCTCCAATAATTATCTTAGCCTTAGGATTGATCTCTTTAATGAGTTTTATATTTAATATCACATTTAAAATAGTAATACAATCACTTCCATTAACAGCAATGATGTCGAAATTTCTAATCTTCTCCTTTAATCTTTTGATTGAATCATCATAAAACCCATCAAATATTTCACATTCATGATTGGGAATAGTAGCAGCTAGTAATGGTGATGCAACTGAAGGGACACTTACTACATCAAGATAGGTTGTAAATGTAATGGGCCAAAACTGAACTATACGCATTGGATATAAAAATAAAATTCTCATAATTAAACTTTTTTATACATAGTTTCAATCAAATTTTTATATTTTTTATAAATTGTTAACCTTTTATTAATACCTGTATTTTTGCTACCAAAATTTATATCAAAATCATCATTTATTAGAATAAAATCTTTAATCTGTTCGTACATAGAAAGGTGGGATAATCTTTTTTTAATCCTTTGATAAAAAAATTCTTTTACCTTTGGATTATTCACTATAACTGTATTATTTTGATATAAAAATTTATCTATAAGTGAATTGTCTCTAAAATATCTAAAATTGGGTACAATTAATGCAGTCAAGTATTCTTTTCCATCTCCATAGACTATTGTATCTTTGATATATTCATCTTCTTCTAACAGCTCTTCTATCATAGTAGGAGAAATATTTATTCCTGCAGAATTTATTATAATATCTTTTTTCAAGCCTGTAATGGTTAAAAAATTATCACTGTCTAAATATCCAATATCTTTAGTGCTAAGCCATCTGTTATTTATTATTTTTCTAGTTTCATCTGGACAATTATAATATCCTTTCGTTACATTCGGTCCCCTAACCAGTATCTCATTATCCTCGGCTATCTTAACTTCTATTTCTGAAAGTGGTTCCCCTACAGTTCCCAATTTAAAATGTTCTAACTTATTTACAGATACTATTAAGGCCTCAGTTAGCCCGTAACCTTCCAAAATGGGTTTTTCTATAATAGAATAAAAAAAATCCAATACCTTCCTACTAAGTGGTGCACCCCCTGAAACAAAAAATCTTAAGCTCGTTCCTAAGATTTTTTTAATTTGTTTAATATATTTTGAAGAGGAAATTAGTATTTTGGCTATAATAAAATAAATAAATAACATTAAAGGGGGTATTTTTTTCAAAAGTCTAAAGTTATCATATCTCTCTTTTTTATTAATTGCCCAGAGTAAAAGTTTTCTTTTAACATAGGGAAATTTTTGCAATTTATTTAATATCATTTTATACATGCCTTGATAGACCCTTGGATTTGCAAATGCAATAGTAGCATTAATTTCACTAAGCTTATCCAATCTTGGAAAATCAGTAAACGTAATCATCCCTCCTTGTTGTAAAATAAGGTAATATCCACAAATCCTTCCAAATACATAACTAAAAGAGCAAAAATGGAAAGAAATATCATCTTCAGTAACGGGAATACTTTTTGCAAATGATTTGCTATTGGAAAGGAAATTCCGGTGGGTTAACATAATTCCACTAAATTTTCCAGTTGAATTTATGTTATAAATAATACTGGCTGTATCTTCCGTATCAATATCAGCCATTCGAGTTAACAATGAATCAATATTCACTTTAGCTAAATTTTCGCCAATTGAAAGACACTCTTTGAAACTTATGATATTATTACAGCGATTATTATCTATTATATCGAGAATGATAATTTTTTCAAAAGTGTTTTTTTCTATCAGAATTTTATGTAATTGCTTATCATTAGATATTATAATTATTTTTGCTTTACACTCTTCTTTTATATATTTTATGTTTCCCCAACCACAAGAGGGAAGTAAAGTAACATTAATTGATCCTATCGAAAGAATAGCCAGATCACAACAAACCCACTCAGGTCTATTTTCTGATAATAGCACAACACATTCGCCCATCTTAACTCCCAGAGATATTAAGCATAAACTAAAGTGTTTAACCATCTGGTCAAGTTCACGCCAAGTAATATTTTTATAACTATTTTGTTTTTTAAATCTCATAACTACTTTATCGCCATAATTTTTTACCCTATTTTGAAATAGCTCAGGAATAGTATTTTCTTTATTCATTATGATTTTTGATATTTTAACATCCTTCCTATAGACAAAAATAATTTTCTGAATAATAAATAAATACAACCTATAGAAACATTAAAAAAATAAGAAAATTTACAATCATTAATGCATCGTGTACACAAAAAATTATTGTTACTTTTTTTTCCAAAGTAAATTTTATCTAATATTCCTTTATATAGTTTGCTATTCCATATCTCAGCTATATTCTGAGTGTTTAAATTACCTACAACAATTTCTCTTCTCCAATCCATACAACACAACAGAACGTCTCCATTAAATAATATTGGCATCAATCTAAGTGGAGAATGCTTAGTAGGAAGGGAGCAACCATTTAATTTTGTCCGCCTTGTAACAACTTGAAAATAATTTTTATAATTAGACAAATTTCCTGCTCGATTAAAAAATAACCATCTTAGGCATGCAATATTTCTTTTATTGCAAAAATTTTTTATCCTTTCAGCTTCAACATAATTTCTTAAATTTTTGTAAAAGTTAAAAGGTTTAACGAAAATCAACCGGACCTTTATTTTTCTACTACTTTTTTTTGTCAAAGATAAAAAATAATCAATATTAGAAAAGGAGACATTAAAATTTAAACCAGTGATTTTCTCATATTCATCCTCATCAAGGCTGGGAAAACTTATATGTATCACATCAATATATTTAATAATTTCTTTTCCCTTTTCTCTATTCAAAAGTGAAGCATTAGTCGAAAACCCAATTCCTGCATGAAGATTTTTCTCTCTTGCATAAGCCAGGTAATCTATAAAATTACTATCCATAAGTGGCTCATTCATTAAATGCAGGGCAATTTTTGATATATTATTTTGGCTACATTCATCTATTATTTTCTTGAATAACTTCCATGACATTTTACCTTGTGGTAGTTCATTAGCTACTTCACTATAAGGACATATGATACACTTCGCATTACAGAAAGAAGAAGTTTGTATCATAACAGTCTCAGGGAAAAATGTCTTCTTCTTTCTTTCAAGCCTTGGGAATGTTTGTCTCCAATAGGCTTCCATAATACGAATAGCCAATTGCAAATTTTCTCTCATCATAGTTAATTTAGTAGACATTTAGCCTACATTTTAACTTATTAATATATTTATTTCTAATGAATAAGGTGGTTGATGACAAATTGAAACTTACCCATAGTACTCCTAGGAATTTCATTAACAAAGTTTATCTCTAAGTTTAACTCTTTATCAATTGTATCTCTTAGGATTTCCGTTAATTCCTCTGTATCCTTTGAAGAATAGGTTTCTCTTTTTACAATATTGATTTTTATTGCATCTTCTTTATCCTGCATAAACTGACATTCTTTAATATTGCTGATGCGCTCAGGAACTCCAGATAGCATAGATGGAAAAATATATTTATTCTTATATTTAAGAATCTCACTTGTTCTGCCATCTAATGATATCAACAACGGTAATCCTCTTGCACACGAACACGGCTTACCAGAAACAACTCCCAAATCTCCTGTTTCATATCGAATCAGAGGCATAACTTCATTATCGAAACCCGTACACACTATCCTTCCTCTTTCACCAGCCGGTAAAATCTCTCCATTATCACCAACAATTTCCATAATTCCTTTTCTTATTTCTATGTGTAAGCCTTTATGTCGATCGCATTCTACAGCGAAAATTAAAAACTCCTCGAAACTATAATAATTAAATATCTCACACTTAAATTGCCTTTCTATAATTTCTCTTTGATATGAGAATAAACTTTCATAACAACTAAAGAACACGCGAAAATATATATCATTGTATCCCTTATCCCTCGCGTAACATGCCAATGTATAAAGGAAAGAGGCAGAACCGAAAAGGAAAGTTGGTTTAAATCTTTTAATAAGCCAAACATATTCCTCTAATCTATCCATCGTGGTAGGAACGGTTGACAAAGACAAGCGCATCAAAAGGGGCTCATATAATTTTATATCCTTAATACCCTTTTCTATAAATGTTCTTGAACATAATTTGATATACCGACAAAATTTTTTAATATGAGCTAAATTATTACGCCAAATCATAAAAGAAATAGAACTAAACAAATATTTACTGTCACGATAGAAAATCATTGGTTTACCAGTAGAACCACTCGTATATCCTAAAATAAGTCTTCTCTTACGCTCTTTATTTGAAATATTCTTAGCAATCAATTTATCAAAATTATTTATCACATCCTCTCTAGTCAATATGGGTAACTTTCTAAGGTCGCTTACTGAAGTAATATCTTCTGGTTTTAGCTCTCTTTCTCTAAAAATTTCTTGGTAATAGGGGACATTTTCATAGACATACTTTATGAGAGTTCTTAATCTTTCAGCTTGATATTCTTCTAATTTTTCTCTTGGCCACCATTGAGACGTTTCTAGAAATTTACTGAAACGCTTATATCCAGAACAACCATATTTAAAAAGCACCATCAATTCCATATATACCCTCCCAATAGCATAAGATATACGATGGGGGAACCAGTTTATCATGGTCACTAAAACACCTTTCTTTAACTTTCTAGTATATAGATCTTTCAACCCTTCAGTATCAGGGTTATATTTTTTCTAAAGATTCCCAAAATACGTTACAATATTTTGACTTTATAAAAAGGGACTCTTTTCCCATTGGATAGCTACAATTCAATATTATACAATGTTTTTTTGTTATTCCGAAAGCGTCTTTTAAAAACCTGCTTTTCCATGCGATTATCTTAAAAAATTATAAAATCTTCTAAATTGCAGGTAATCATATCCAAAAAATTTAACTAAATTTCTATAGTATAGACATATTGTATATGGAAGCCAGTATGAACACAAAGGAATCAAGTAATCTAATAATCCTTTTCTGTATGGAATACTCTGTTCCATCTAAGTGAGTTTTACTTGGTAGAGAATTTTATTTAAAAAATATATATTTATCTATAAAAACTCAATTTTATGTGAACGCAAATTAAAAATGTCAGTAATTTGCAGTTAAAAGCGCATCTTCTTTGTTATTGCATTTAGTCGTTAACAGTACCGAATCCATCTGTTTTCTAAAATGACCCACAAATCACTCCTTTTAGCTTAATAAAATAAAGAATTCTAATATCAACGTTTTATATCTTCTTCTTCTTCTTCTAAACTTTCTTCCCGTAGCTTCTAATGGTCTCTATAATTACACTTTCGCTCAGAAGATGATAACCTAACTTGTATATCTATAACTTATATTGCTTACTTAAGATAATAAAAATAATTATTTATTCACTTTAGGTTTGTTAATTAAATTCTGAGGGCTACCTTTAATAAATGATTTTATGTTTTCAATAACAATATCAGCGCATTTATTCAGCGCCTCAGTTGTATGAAAAGCAGTATGAGGAGAAAATACCACATTCTGAAATTTAAATAATAAACTTTTTTTTCGAGGTAGTTCGTAAGGTAGCACATCTAATCCAGCCCCAGAGATTAATCCTTTTGATAAAGCCCATACTAAAGCGTCGTGTTTGATTATTTCTCCTCGTGAGGTATTTATTAAAATAGGTCTCTTTTCCATTTGCTCAAATTCTTTATAACTGATTAAACTAATGGTCGATGCATTAAGCGGGATATGTAAGGAAATTATGTCACTTACTTTAAGAAAAGTTTCTAATGTTGTGTATTTAACCCTAAGCTCTCTTTCTCTCTCAAAGGAAGGATGAAGGGTGTTAGCAACTACATCGCAACCAAAACAGTTAGCAATCTGAGCTACCCGGCTACCTATTGCTCCTGTCCCGATTATCCCAAAGACCTTTCCCTTTAGCTGAATTCCTTGAAATTTCCTCCAGTCAAATTCACCATATCTTACATGTCGATCGCCTTCGCGGATTTTCTTTAAAAGAACAAGAATAAGTGCAAAGGTATACTCTGCCACTGCATCAATGGCATAATTAGGGACGTTTGTTACTGTAATGCCTAATTCATTTGCTGTTTCGATGTCAATGCGGTCATAACCCGTAGATGCCAAACAAATCATTTTTAAGAACTTGCAATTTCGAAGTAAATAACTATTAATATGGGCTGAAGCAGTGATAATTATATTGGCTTCTTTAATTCTATGAAAGACCTTATTAGTTTTAGGAAAATCATTATACCTTATAATCTCTCCAAGTCTTTTTAGCTCAGAGATATGTTGTTCATTAAAATAAACCGGGTCTAAGACTACTAACTTCAATTAATACTATCTCCTTGCAATTTCTGATATAATTGCCTTAAACTTACCTGATTTATCTTGGGGCATCTCTTCTACAATAATAGGTTCAATCTCAATATCATCACCTAAGATTTCTTTATAATTCTTTTTAAGCTGATTTTTGTCCATCACGCGGAATTTTCTAAATACCATCCTATTGTCTTATGCAACCCTTCTTTTACGCTTGTTTTTGGTATATAGCCGAGTTCTGTCTCGGCCTTTCTGGTAGTGAATATCCGATTTTTAGTGAAAAGGATAATTTTCTGGATGTGCACCGGTGGTTTAAAATTAATCATTTTACTTAAAAATTCAAACGTTGTAACTATCGGATATGCGCACCGTATTGGAATCCAAAATTTAGGAGGAGCTACTCCTAGTTCGTTAGCCATAATAGATATGAATTCCTTAATGGTCAATGGCTCTGGTCCTGTAATGATGTATATCGCATTGTTTATTTTATTATTTAAGCAGAGCAGGAATGCTTAAATCAAATCATCAATATAAGTCGGGTGTATCATTACATTGCCCTTTCCAATTAGAAAAAATTGTTTTTTTTGATAGCTTTAAAAAGTTCCAACAAGCGTAAATCTTCTTCGCCATAAACAAATCAAGGACGAAGAATAACATAATTTAAACCGCTTTTCTGTACTATTTTTTCAGCTTTCATTTTGCTCCATTCATATGCATTCGTAGGATTATAAGGCCATCTTTCATTTGCCATAAGACTACCGGTGGGACCGATTACGCCCGCTGAGCTACAGAATATAAATTTTTTAATATTTTCTTGGCAGGACAATTCTACTAAATTCTTAGTACCTAAGACATTAATATTATAATACTGAGATTTAGAAATACCAAATTGATGTCCTAAAAGACCAGCGCAATGAAAAATTACCTCTATAGCATTCAAGGCATTTCTGATACTTGCCTTATCAGTAATATCTCCGTAATGCACATCGGTTATTAAATCAGCTAATTTTCCCAGTGCATTTTTCCTCCTCGCAAGAATTCTTACATTATGTCCTCTTTTTAATAATTCACGCGCAAGATGTCTACCTATAAACCCTGTTCCTCCAGTAAGAAAACAATTCATTTTTAATACTTTTAATAAAAGATAAAGGATCTAAACAGTCTTCATTTCTGATACGATAGTAAATTATACACAACTCTTCTCTTCCATAATTATGGCATAGCAAAAAGGGAGGAAATCTCTATCCTGCGTTAATAATGCCGTGAAACACCACTGCATCTCACCTAAATCTATTCTTTGTTTATCTGGCCATACTCTAATGGTTATCACTGCGTCAAGTAGCTTTCTCTTTCCTTTTATTTTATTTATAACCATCTTTAACGTTTTTCTGGCTCCAAATAAAGATAGGCTTTCAAGAATAAATCGTATTTTCCTAAATCTTTTATTCGGGATTCCTCTTTTGTTAATCCTATAAATAAAAGATTCAAACATATCTAAATCGAATCTACAAGTCGAAGGACAAAAGTGTGGGTATTGAAAAAGTGGCTCTACCAGCTCTTCTTTACTGAAACCCGATGCCTTAGAAATAAGACCGATGATTTCAGACAGACAGAAAGAATTTGTTTCAACATATCTACCAACTTGACTTTGACTTCTTATACGCAATAATTTTATAAAAGACTGGTTATCGAGATAATAACGATATAATTTACCCAGTTCATTCTCATTGATACCCCTTACTAACGTTACCGACAAAACCACTTCCATGCCAGCTTTTTTGAGTGTCTTAAGTGCCCTTAACTTCTGCTTTAATAATTTTTGACCATTAATCTTTTCATGAATATCATCACTAAACCCATTGAATGTTACAGCAATGCGATTCAATCCAGCCTCTTTTAACACCTTCACGTAGTTGATATCGGTTAGATTTATACCATTGGTAACCAGACCGCTCACCTTACCACTCTCATGCACAGTTTTTATTAGAAAAGGCAAATCTTTATTAAGCGTAGGTTCGCCACCCGTCAGTTTAATCAAACTGCATTTAAAATCTCTAATAACTTTTGTCAGCTCTTCTAGAGAAAAATCTTTATTTCTTCTATCTGGCGAATAACAGACCTGACAATTCAGATTACACTGTCGTGTTATGGGTAAAGCCAACTTTAGGAACGGAACCCTTTCCTTCTTAAATTCTTTATTCATTATCCTTTTATAAAATTCAACGTCTTTTTCTATGAGAATTTTGAACCTTCCGTGCTCAGAACATTCCTTTTCTAAAAATACTTCATTATTGACTTCCACAACCTTAGCGTCAAGCTCTTGGTAACATTGAGGACATATACTTTTTGTTCTTTCTTTTAAGATTTCCATCGTTTTATTTACAAAATCGTTATTTCATTCAATCAACCCTGAATAAAAACAGACCACTTCCTTGTAATCTCTAAAATCTACGTACACCGCTTAATATATATTCTCATCATAAAATTGAAAGATAACAGAGAAAGTTTACAAAAAGGCCCTAGCACCCTTCCTATAATCGACACAACCTGCTTGGCAAACATTCTCATTGAAGAGCCGTTCTTTAACTAAACTATTCTTGTTCTTAATAATCGATAAAAAGTTTTGATATAACTGGCATTTATCGCATTTCTTGGCTGGCGTAGTCAACAGAACATCTTTATCAATCTGCTCATAATATCGATTTATACTGTCTTTATCTTTAAAATAAGTGATGGGCGGTCCTTTGATGTAAAAATTATTACAGGGATAAGTAGATAAGTCAGGATTTACTGTCAAGGCAAGCGTATAATCTCCTCTGTATCCAAGTATACATCTTGTAAAGACAAGATATCTTCCCATCTTTCTTATCTGTTGTAGTTGTTGGGGAGTAAATATGCAGATTGGAACAGGACGATAAACAAAACCAAAAATATTCTTTTCCTCACAAGTCTTTAGTATATGAAGCAATTGCATGCCAAATACCTCTGGATTGCTAAAGACTCTTTGATTAGAGAGGTCTCCGCTATATCCAGGAAGCATTAAGGACCATCTGATGGATAATTTAAACCTAGAAGCTATATCCACTATTTCTTCCCATCTATCAGTCTCACCATCAATTACTCCTGAAAGCACAAGGGTAATCCCCTCTTTTCTTAAGTATTCCAGGTTATGGAAGAATTGTTTCTTATAACTGGGAGAAGGAATCTGTCCTTCAAGATAATCAAAGACAATTTCTTCTATCCAAGGTGGTTTGAGTCCTTGTAGTATCCTATCATCAAATAATGCATTGGTAGATAAATTGATAGCCATATTTTGGTTATAACAGATATCTAAAATTTCTTGGAATTGAGGATGAACCGTAGGTTCTCCTCCTAAAAACATTATTTTTCTCCACCCCTGTTTTTTTGCCCATGTTATGAGGTAAACAAAATCATTTAAACTCATATCTTTAGGGAATTCTTCAAGCATTCCTTTGGCATAACAGACCTCGCAAGCAGCATTACATCTATAGGTAATGCAGACCCTTAGCATTTCTTTTCTAGTATTCAAAATTGAAACAGGATGACGAAATAGATTTACTTTATAGAATGATAAATAATATTTGTCTATTTTGTCTCTGGCTCTGATACTAAGCAGAGGTTTAACTAACTTAAGAAATCCAAAGAACATAAAATTCAAGGCCATAAACAGTCGCTCTCTAGGACTTTCATATAACATTATATAAAGTATATAGTAAAATCTCTTTTTTATTCTATTAACTACTCTCAGAAAAATAAAACTAGGAATTCGATATTTCATCTGGATGGATAATAATATTATTTTTAAAAGTGTATCTCTTTAAGCATTCATCGTACAAGACAAAAGAAATTATATATAAATCTTTTCTCATAATCTTTCCTTTATCCTTCATAACAACTGCTCGACGGACACCCTTTAGTGTGAAGAATAGATAAGGAAATTGCAGGTCCATCTTTATATCTGTTTCATTATTATCGACTTCGAGATTTATTTTCCAACTCCCAAATTTGATTTTTCTTGCTACAAAAACACCACCAAAGGAATAGATATTAATCCGTAATTTAAAAGAGGATAAAAACCGAGTTGGTTCCTTTTTTCTTATTTTTAAGAAGAAACTCCTATTGATCTTATGAGGACTATCTTCTGGAAATACAAGTAATTCAATCTTTGTTTCATCTTTAAAAGTTTGGAGGGGAGTGTTTATTGCATATCTTTCAAGGTTATCGACAACAGAACTGCAGAAAATAAAAATCTCGCCTCTGCGCAGTATATTCGCCTTTAAGTACAACTTAGCAAGGCTAAGGAAAAACCTTGGATTTTTGTTAAATAATAATTCGTGTCTAAATTTGTGCTTCACATTAACCAGATTAAATTCTTTTATTTTTTCCAAAAGTAAATCAGAAATTGCTACGGGTGAAAACAAACTAATCCTTAAATATAATCTCAATAAAATCAATAAGAATTTTGGGTGATACCTCAAAAATTTACTATGCTTACATTTTCTTATTAAGCCTTCTGGAAAGAAACCACTAACGACCATAGCCATGATAGTATCCCAGAAAAAGCGCTTTTTATCTTTAGCCAAATCTATGCACATATAAAAATTATTAAGGGCTTTATTATTTTCACCCTCTATTTCTTTTGGGGTTATAAGTCCATCCTTAACTGCCTGATTGGTCAGTTCTATTCTAGGAAAATAACACAAAGAGTAAACTCCTGCCTTATAGGGCCTGGGCAGTTTAAGCAGAAGTTCTGCTGTGATATCAAAATCAGAGTCTTCTTCAAAAGGATTGTCCATTATAAGGTTATATCGAGGAACGATGTCCAGTTTTTTTAGTTCATTTGCGAAATCAATAACCTCTTCATTGGATTGATATCTTTTGAGCCTATTCTTGCAGAAATTTTCGCTACCGCTCTGAATGCCTATATCCACCGATCCCAATCCTGCCCTAGCGAGCATCTGAATAATCCTTTTATCGGTATATTTTGGATGAGTATAGCAACTAAAGGGAAGAGCAATTTTTCTGGTATATAACTGGCAGAATTTTTCAATCCAGTCTTGGTCATAGGTAAATACATCGTCCCAGAATCTTAACTGAAGTACAGGCTTATTTTTTCTGACATAAGCCAATTCATCTACAACGTTTTCCGGAGTCCTTCTTCTAAGATAAGGACCTTTATCCTTATAGATGATTTTTAAGACGCTGTTACAACAGAAGGAACAACTAAAATGGCAGCCCCTCGATGACATTATCGGATATTCATTCTTTGTGTAAGCAGAAATAATCATGGGGTCTGATATTATTTTTCCTTCGTCTATAAGAAATTTATTGCCAAAATTTACGAAGTCAGGATAAGGTAGAGAATCGAGATCCTGTATCAAATTCCTTAAATCATTTTTTTTGATAGAACCATCCTCTCTCTTTATCCAAAGATTATTTATACCAGTCAAGTCCTCTTTATGTTCTATCTTCTGTGCCAGCTCGAGCATAGGATATTCTCCCTCGCCGATACAGACTATATCTGCGTATTGCAGGCAATCTTCAGGACAAAGGGTAGGATGCAAACCTCCCCAAACAACTGGAAGATTAAATTTCTCTTTTATCTTCTGAGTTAAGATTGAGGCAGTAATAAATGAAGTAGAAGGGACACTTATTCCGATAAGGTCAGGTTTTAATTTTTGAAGAAGATTTATAAACAAGTCGACATCCTTAGGCGGACAGGCATTTCGCCGAAGAGGTTTGGGTAATATATAATTATTAAAAAAGACCTCTGCTTGCAATCTTATCTGTCCAAAGGAAATGATATTTGTAGAATAGCCTTTGGAGTATAAGAAGGATGAGATATATCTTACCCCGAAGTCTATATTAAATAATGAAATGAGCGCTATTTTGGTTCTCATGGGTTTATTGATTGCAGCGATTCTCATACATTAACGATGCTATTAAACTTGGATACATTCCAGAATCTCCCATCAAGGAAAAAATGGATATATGCCAAAGCAGGTATTATTATGCGATAATGATATCTAAAGCCCACCACCTTTGAAACAATAAAGTTAAATGCTATGCTAATAAAAAAGAGGACAAAGAAATATAATGCAACTCGATGAGGTTGAGAAAGATAAGAAAGAGCTTTTGCTTCTTTAACCGTTCCTTCTCTAAACCTCTGGCGAAGACAAAACCAGACCCAGACCGTATATTGCAGATTATGAAATATTATTATTCCTTGGTTCATGAGACCGAAATTTCTAATTCCTAGGGATGGGAAAAACGTTAACGGGAAGTAATAATCAAAAATAGCCATCGCAACTAAAATGATCTTAAAAGGACTAATTTTTTTCCACCGGATAAATAGATACGCTTGTCTTAATAAAAAAACTGCTACAATGAGTTGTGTAAGAATTATGGGAAATATTAAGAGCTGTCTATGCATTGAGATGCCAAAAGCAGACTTTATACCAAATCTGAGTTGCATTCCATATAAGTTGCGAAATACTATATGTGAAGGCCCTGCTATAATGGCTAATGTATCAATTATCTTATCGATTCTTAAATGCTCATGATTGCGCAACTTATAGAGTTGTAAGATGTATAAAAATTGAATGACGATATGCCATTGCCCCCAGTAAAATCGAGTAGTGCCAATAATGAAAGAATGTCCTAAGGTGAATAAGACCGCGGTAGCAATGAAAAAAAATAAGGGCATACCCAGAAATAGCAAAGGTTTCTTTTTATATTCCTGCGAAGAAAGATAAATAATAGCGAGTCCTGAAAGGACATGCGGGAAATTAGATACTAAATACCCGTAATAAGCAAGGTGTGGGTTTTTCAAATAGAGATAGCATATAAAGGGAACTATCAAAACAATTGGAAACCCAGCTAAGAAAATAATATCGACCCATGGATTCACAAACCACTGTGTCTCATTTAGATTAAGAGTTTTTTCCATTATTTTCTAACCTTTTTAGGATAGCAATTACCTCAATCTCCACAAGCAAATCAGGACGACAGAGATTCGCCTCTATGCAGGAACTAGCTGGAAATGGATGTAACCTTTGCTGCTTGTAAAATTGATTTCTGACCTTATTAAAGGCTTCATAATACTGCATATCCTTTAAATAGCAAGTAGTATTTACAACATCATGCCAACTGGCTCCTTCGGATCGAAGTAGTTCGGTAAGGTTTTTAAATGTGCGTTTGGCTTGAGCTAAAAAGTTTCCTACATGGACTGTCTTTCCGTGCTCATCTACGCTGGCCGTCCCTGATATAAACAGAAAGGCGTGGCTGCCTAAGTTCACCCTTATCCCTCGCGAAAAAGAGACGGGCTTTGCATAGCAAATGGGTTCATTTAAGACCCCTGGTGCATGGATGGCTTTTTTCTTTACTGATTTAGTAATACTGGCAATTTTTATATTCATATTTACCGTTTAAGAATTTTAAATATTCTTACGCATGGATTAAAGTACATATTCTTATCCCGAACAGCATGGCATCTGCATCTCTTGCTTAAAACTCAAACATCCTCCTTGACAAATGTTATCATCAAATCCCGAATTCGATATTAAGTCCTGTTCGAGAGAATAGATATATTTCCTATATGCATTGCAATTTTTACACTGTTCCATTGAAGGTTTAGATAAAATCGGCTTAAGTCTATCTTTATAAAATCGGTTTAACGTATCTCTATCTTTGAAAGAGAAAATCTTTGGACCTCTAATAAATAAGGATGGGCAAGGAAAAATAGTTAGATCTGGATTTACCGTTAGTGCTCTTATATAATTATCTCTATATCCGATAGGACATCTAGAAAATACTGTAAAAGGTATGATATTTCTTAACTTTTCCCACTGTTCTTTAGCAAACATACACAATAATAATGGCCTATACACGAAAAATGGGATATTTAATTTGATAGCTGTCTCCTGTATTAATGATATTTTGGCATATATAGAATTACTTCTATTAATAATCTCAGTAATATGTATCTGCCCAGAAGACGCAGGAATTTCCAAAGTTATAGCGATATAGTTCGGCCTATAATTTTCTATATCTTTCAATAGTTCTTGAACGTTGCCATCCTGTTTTCCTAAAATATAACTAAATGCAAATGGAATTCTTCGTTTATTAAGTTCTTCAAGGTTTTTCTTAAAGAGCGAAGTTTTTCTTTTGTCATCTTTAAAATTTTCCACAGTATAAACAGTATAATTTACGGTGATAATATGCATCCAAAATCTCTCTAATTTTGCCAAAATGTGTGGTAAAAAAAGATTATTTGTTGAAAAAGAAACAAACATTAGATTTTGATAGCAAGTTTCTAACATCTCAACAAATTGAGGATGTATAGTAGGTTCACCTCCAAGCATACGAATTGTAAAAAAGTTATTTTTCTTTGCCCAGAGAACCAAACGTTTAAAATCATTCAAGTTCATATCTTCAGGTATTTCATTTATTAAGCCTTTAGCATAACAGGATTTGCATGTCAAATTGCATTTATAAGTTATACATACCCTTAAAGTTCTATCACGACTCTTCATAATAGAATCCGGATTTCTAACAAGACTTATCCAGAAAGATAAAAAATCTTGATTTATCTTTCTTTGGAATTTTAGATTAAAAGGCGACAGTATTATTTTAAAGAAATAAGAAACAATATATTTTGAAATTATTAATAATCTCCTTCTATTATTTTCATATAGAATTATAAATAATGTACTCCCAAGATATCTACCGATTTTGTTATCTAAAATTTTAAAGATTGCAGGACTCATAATAAAAATCGGACTTATTACTAAATAATTTAGAGGTTTAAAAATTTTTGAGCTTTTTTATTTCTTCTTGAATTTGTATATTTTTGAACAAATCTTCAGTTGAACAAAATTTTATCTTATCAAAAAAATAATCTGGTATAATTAACTGTTTATTAATATCTCTTTGGAATTGATAAAGATATAACTTAGCTAAACCATTAAAATAATAAAACTTATAAATTCTATTCAAATTTTGTTTAGATAACGCTGAACCGTTAGCAATAAAAATTGCACCTGTCAAAGAATTATTTTTAATAAAAATAAAAGGATTATTTATTAGAAAATTTTGTAACCCTGGAGTATTATCTATAAATTTAAATAAAAATATTTTTTCTAACCATTTCTTATAGCTTATTGCTGGTGACCATTTTTTCTTAAATCTAAGTACACCGTCATTTAAAAATGGCCTACAAAGTCCCAAATTTATGCTTTTACATCCTCTATCTTTAAGCCATATTGATGAAAAATAAAACATTGCCTGTACAACACCCTTCTTGACATAATCAATATTTCCGTCCTTTACGCCGATATGCCATATCTTTCCTTGTTTGCCATTACAAGAAATTAAATTTCCACCAATAAAAGTATTTTCTTTTTTAATTAGAGCCAATATATAGTTGTTATTAAACTTTTTCTTCATATAGTAATAATCATCAATAATTGCATTATCTTTATGAACTTTTTCAATATAAGGTTTATATATATTGTAATAGAAATTATTAAATTGAAATGATTCATGTGTCAATTGAAAAGAGAGTCTATTTTTATTTATTCTTCTGATATCATTTTTAAGACTTTTATTTTTTAAAAAACGGGGCTGGATACAAGAGGTGTCTATAATAGTAGAGACCCATGAAGGAATAACAAAATCGTTATCTTTTTGAAATAATTTATAAAAAAAATAAAAAGATTCTAGAATAATTAGAGAGCAATTATTATTGACTCTTATATTTAATCTAAACAAATCCCAAAACCATTTTTTCCCTAAAAAACTCTCTTGATAATGACGGTTATAGATAATTTTGCAAAAATAATTTTTCCCGTATTTGCTTCCAGCATAGAGAACTGTCAAATCTTCTTGACTTTTTTGTTCTTTTCCTTTCAATAACCATGAGTCCAATTTAATATTCTTAAAAAATTTATTAATAAAGACAGTGTTCATAAGGTTAAGCGCTTTACCAATTTATATTCCCAGTTAAGCCAAGGAATCCTAATTAGGTTAACTTTTCCCATTTTCTTAAACCCCAGATTTTTTAATGTCTTCTGTGCAGAATAATTTCTAACAGAGGCCACTACTAATGCCTTCTCGCATCCTTTTTCTTTAGCAAATGTTAGACATGCGGCAGTAACTGCAGTATGTATCCCTTGTCTTCGATATGCTGGCCAAGTATAAGCATCAAATAAATAGACCTCTTTTTCTCGTAAAGTTACCAAATTTTCTTTGTCAAAATTGAGCCATCGATAATAGACAATTTTATCCCCATCTAAAGCTATCATACAAAGTTTATTTTCCTTCAAGCGCCTTAAGAATAAATTTACTCTACGGCTTCCAATAATATCTTTCATATTTTTGATATCTATCTCATTTGCTATTCTAACCGTATAATTTTTTTTAAGTTTTGAAAAAAAGTCAGTATCAAAAAGTAATTTCTCAAAAATAATAAACTTATTGAAATATATAATACTACATAGGATTCTTTTTATTAATTCAGTAATCAGCAACTTTTACTAAATTTTATCTTTTGTTAAAAACTATTTTGTTTTTTATCCAACTCTGTATTTTATACTACATCCCATTATTTCTCAAACATATATTCTAGTAGTAACAGCGTTCTGTCTTGTCTCTTGTTTATCTTAGGAACGTTGGTTCTGCTTCTGCGAGGCAAAACTGCACTCCCTATAACATTTCAGTTTGTTCAATTCGTATTGAAGGATATTTAAAAAAAATAACTATATCTTCTTAAATTTCTTTTCAGACCCCTAATAAACTCCTTCCACCTTAATAACCTTCCACCTAAGATACGGAAGGTATTAAAATATTCTCCCCAAATAAAAAATAAAAAAGAATAAAAATAATATAAGGGAAATTTTATGAGAAATGGAAGTAGAGGTAAAAGAAAAGGAAATTCTACTGCTATAGAAAATAACCTACAAAGATTCTTTATTTTACGCGTATTAGGCATATAATCATGCGACCTCCAAAATAAATAATAATCTTTAGGATTCAACCCTGAATTAAATCTTGAATGATCAACTAAAAAATTACAAAGGTCCGTATGACTATAAATAAAGAGAGGAGCTGCGACAGCGTAATCGGGGCGACATTGTATATTTAATCTTAGTGTCTCAAAACTATCTTCTAACGAACCGGGTATGCATAAGATATTACTTGCTCTTAATTTAATCTTATATCTTTTAATTATCTGGGCGGCAGAGATAATCTGTTTTTTAGAAATTCCTTTTTTAAAGATCTCATTACGCAGATAGTCACTGGCAGTCTCAATGCCCATACTAACAGAAAAACATCCTGCCTCTTTAAGGTATCTCATATTTTCTGAAGTAACTAAATCTGAACGGACAAAACAGGAAAAAGGAAGCCCTATCTCTTTCCTATATTTTTCTGAGAATTCTCTTAGCCAATGAACTGAGAAATTAAATGTTAAATCCTGAAACCAAACGAATCTTGCTTGGGTCTTTGTTTTTGCCTCTTTTAATTCCTCAATTACATTATCTACACTTCTGCAACGAAATTCAGTTCTTGCATGGCAGAAAGAACACTTAAATGGACAACCTCTACTGGCCACTATATTTATCCTATAGAAAGCAGGAAACAATGTCCTATCGGCAAAACAAAGACTATCCAAATCTTTAATCAGAGGCCTGACTGAATTACAAAAGATCTGACCATCTTGCTTTATCCACCAGTTTGCTATGTTAGTTATGGGTTTACCTCCGGTTAAATTATTTACTAAATCTAATAAGGCGTAGTCCCCTTCACCAATACATACTCCATCCACACCTGGCTCATGAATAATTTCAGGAAAATAGGTAGGGTGTGGTCCGCCAAATACAGAGAAAATATCAAACTCTTCTTTGACTTGACGATTGAGATTAAGATAATATCTAATATCAAGAGTTATTGCGCTATATGCTATTATGGTAAAGTTATTGTTTTTCAACTTTCTTTTAATCTTATCAAGCCTTGCATCTACAATATCTAAATAATGATCTGCTTTTTTTAAAACACTGGATAGAGTCATAATGCCTAAATGTTCCATGCCTATATCTCTAACAACAAAAAGAATATTCATTTTTTACAGAATACTAGTAATGACAATAATTGGATTTTATTTCTCGGCGGAATCTCAATGGGTAAACCTAATCTCTTTGCTAATGAATATAAATCAATTCCTGATGCTTCTGGAGAAAAAAGAAAAAGTTTAGACTTACGACATCTAAATGGATAACTACATTTGAAACATCCATGACAAGGAGAGCTTCCCCAAGAAAAAACATCATATTCTTGGGATAAATACCATTTCATTTGCAACATAATAAAATGAAGTTTCCTCCAATAATAATGACAAAATATTTTTTGTGCAATTTGATAGAAAGGGTTTAGAGTATTGTAACTATGGTTCGTCAAAGGCCAAAATTTAGCTTCAATATTAACAACTAAAGCATCATTATAATCCGATAATATCTTTTTTGTTTTCTCAAGCAGAGGAGAGTATGGTGGACAGCTCCACCTTTTCATCAAAAAATTTTTACTCACATTACAATCTAAACAAAGCAAAGATGCCTTCCAGGTAATAGGTATTTCTTTAGGATCGATTAAATATGCTCTACTTGCACCGAAAAATAATACTTGCTCTATAATTTTATTCGATAAAAATGCGCCAGCCATTATTTTCTTTAATAGGTATTGCAAAATAGAAACCATTCTGCCTGTAAGTTTTGGTTTTTTTTAAAGCTATTCTCTTGTCCTCAAATATCTCGGAAAATTTATATTCTTTTTTTGCCTCTTCTAAAATTTTCTCTTTAATTTCCTTAACTCTGTTGTTTAAATTCTCTCTTTTAAATAGAGAAATAATCAATCGCCATAAGGAACATATTGCCCCGATTATAGAAAAAGAATTTATCTTTTTAAGCATCTTAAAAATATAAGATATCCTAAAATAGAACTGCTTGTATGCTTCGTTTATTAGTTCTTCAATTTCTTTTGAAGAGAGATATTTAGTTTTAACACAAACTTTCTGAAAATCAATCGAGTTCCAATTTTCTTTTGTTAATAAACTATTAGATTTATAAAAATCAAATGCCAGTGTTCCTGGAATAGGTGTAAACGCATAAAAGGTAGCATAATCAGGATTTAATTTTTTTGCTAATTCAATTGTTTTTATGACCGATTCTCTATTTTCTCTTGGTAATCCAATCATAAATGTAGCGTTAATAAAAAGTTTATTTTTTCTACACATTTTAAAAGCTTCTTCTATCTGTTTAAGATTGATTCCTTTATTTAGCCAACCTAAACATTTCTCATCTCCTGATTCGACACCTAAAAAAACTTCGTAACAGCCTGCTTTCTTAAATATTTTTAGAGCTTCTTCATTGATAAGGTCTGCCCTTGTTCCAAATTTCCAACTAAAATTATATTTTTTTATCCCTTTGGCTATTTCAATCATTCTCTCATCACACTCTACAATCTGATCTTCAAAAGATATTTCTTTATAGCCTAATTTGTGAATTTCCTCTATTTCTTTAATTACATTCTTAGCACTCCTTACTCTTCTTCTGTGTCCCCAAACCACTTGTTGGCCACAATGTATACAATTAAAATGACAGCCTCTTCCTGTAAATATTACAGTCATGGGCTTTCTTTTATAACTACTTAATCTATAATTTTTATGAGGGAATAAATCTCTTGCAGGAAAAGGTAAAATATCTAAATTCTCGATAAGCTCCCTATCTGGATTGCGCACTATTGTTCCATCATCTCTATAGCTTATCCCTTTTATTTCTTTAAGTTCTAATCCTTTGGCAATATCAAGACAAGTAAGTTCGGGCTCCTTTCTTACTGCAATATCAAATGTGCTCTCTTTTAAAAACTCTTCCGGCACTAAGGTAGGATGTATGCCCACAGAAACAACGGGCAGCCTCAGTTTTTCTTTTATTGCAACAAACAAACTTTTCTCCCAATTCCAAGTGGAAAAATGCGTCTTGGTTATAATTAAATCTGGTTTAATCTTTATGATCCTTTTTAGATTTTTACGAAAATCTAAATTTTCTCCTGCTGCGTCCAAAAAAGCTATATTTATACCATTAGACCTTAAAAAAGCAGCTATATAAGCAAGAAAGATTGGCGGATGTAAAAGATTAGTTCTTTTCTTCCACTGAACAGTTATATCGCTATAATAATTCTTGCAAGCATAAGGATTTAATATCAATACTTTCTTATTCATGTCAAGATTATTCAGACCATTAGCACATCTTCAACGATTCATTAAAAATATATTCTTCGATCGTAAGATTTTCTCAAAGATATTCTCACGAAAACGACAGCTTAGAAAAGCACAAGGATAGTAGCAATTTTTCATCTGTTTTCTTTTCCAAAATACTTCTTTAGAATTCCATATTGCCTTTGGTGAACTTAATGTAAGATCTCCTAATGAACCAAATTGAGGACACACTCTTATATTTCCGTTTGGAAAGATAGTAAAATTATTTTTATATGCTTGGCAGTTGTATTTTACATTATAATTAGACTGTATATAATAAGATTTAAGTAGCTGTAGGCTACGGATAGAATTCATAATATTTTGGCTTTTTTTCTTTTTCAATATAAGTTTATCAAAAATACGCGAGGTTTTTTTTATATCCTTGGGCCACAAACTATCAATTTGTGCATTAGAAAAAACTGGGGCACTTTTTCCACAAAGAAGCCCTTGAAAAAGTATACCAATTTTATTATTTTCAGCATATTCTACCAACTTCAAGATTTCATCTAAATTGCAATCCATTATAACAGTATCTATCTGTAAGATAATTCGACCCTTAAGATAGTTTATAGCATTTATTGCTTTTTTATAGGTTCCTTCTCCTCTTAAAAAATTGTGAGTTAATTCAAAGCCATCGATGGATATACTAATCATATTCAAACTACTCTCTACCAGCTTATCAGCCATATATTTATCAATTAAAGTCCCATTGGTGTTAAGAGCAGTAGCAATTTTCAATTTATATGAAAAGTTAATTAGTTCAATTAGATCATTTCTTATTAGAGGTTCACCACCACCGATAATCAGGAAAAATGGACCTAACCATTTTTTTAATTTAATTATCATTTCTTTCCAAATATCGGTATTAAGCTCTTCAGAAATACATGACCAATTAAAACAATGTCTACATCTTAGATTACATCTTAAGGTAAAACGAACATCTACTCTGTCAGGCCTAAAATATAAATTAAAAGAAAGACCTTGCAATAAATCATGTATTGCATTTTTAAAAGAAACCGTTAGTAAGTTGGAATTTCTTTTTAAACTTAATTTCAATCTAATTCCACCTTAAAATTTTAGTTCTTAAAAAACTTATAGCAAATACCATTTCTTTTTTGTTTTTCAGCCAATAATTTAATACAGTTATTTCTATTTTTGTAGCTACTTAAATGTTTTCGGTTCTACACTATTTCACTTGTCACTACTATAAATATAATTTTAAATTAAATAAATTATTTAATGAAACACCCTTGAAAATAGGCTAAAACATTTTTAAATTTCTGAGGAATAAGATGAACAAAGCAGTTGTTTAAAATTTTGTTTCTTATTAAAAATACTTTTATTTTCTCATTACTTAAAATAATTGTGTAAAGACAATATATAATTGGAAATATAAAAAGATTTTTATATTTTCGATGCACTTTTCCATTAAATAACACTGTTTTCAATATTTTCCTTGCGCTATATTCTTGTTGTTTAAACTTTTTGTTCCATTTTAAACCTTTAAGCTCATCAAAAGATAATACAAAACGGCAAGGTCTGGGAAATGTCTTCGTAATTTCATAACTATTAGGCATAGCGCACAATAAACTTTGTTCCTCTAACTGAAATTTATATATTAATATTTTACTTATATATTCTTTATTATTCTCAATAAACAGAATAGTCCTGTTAATATCTTGATCTGTTTCATAAGGATAACCTACTAACAGAAAAATCTGATTTTTTATTCTAACCTCATGAGAACACTTTAAAGTTTCTGCTGCTTGTTCAGAAGTAAATCCCTTATGCATCCTATTTAACACATTGTTACTTCCAGACTCAATTCCAAATTTTAACCACTGACATCCTGCCTCTTTCATTTTTTTTAAGATATGACTATCTAGGTTGCCAAATTTTACGTATACACTCCAACAGATATCTAGTTTATTTTCAATAAAACTGTCACACAGCCCTTCTAAATAATCGTAGGAATTGTTTATTAAATTATCGCAAAAATAAAAGATATTACTGTTATATCTTTCCTTCATTTGCCTTATTTCAGTAACGACCTTATTATAAGATTTGAATTCTAATTTATCATTGATGTAATAGGTGCAAAAACTGCATTTATTGGAGCAGCCACTAGTAATCTGATAGGGTAGTAGTATGTTATTTCCTGTCTCAAAACCTCTGTATAATTCCATAGGTAACCCATCAAACTCAGGCACAGGCATATCTTCAAGAGGATAGTATTCTTTAGGATTGGCGATTAACTTTCCATTTTTTTTATAAATTAAGTTTGGGACTTCAAATATAGAAATCTTATTGTTTAAATAATCTATTAATCGAAGTAAAGGAATCCCGCCATCACCTATAATCGTATAATCCACAAAGTTAAATATCTCAGGGTAAAGTTGACCATAGAGAGTAATAAATGCTCCTCCAAAGACTATAGGGATGTCAATTCTTTGTTTAAGCCTTTTAGAAAGTAATAAGGCGAAAAGGAATTGGTCAAAAGTAAAAATAGAAAAACCTGTTAAGTTAAATCTATCGACAGAGATAGAATCTAATATTTCATCAATGAATGAAATGATCTCTTTATCTTTAATTTCTCCCTTATAAATAAGGGGGTATAATTCTACATTTTTAAGTTTAACAATATTAAATTCAGTTCTTTTCCTTTTTTTAAAATAATGCCTATCCTCATTACAATAATTAACATTTAATAAAAGATCTTCTTGTTCAACAAAATGGAAATGTCTCCTTAAGAATGCAGACAGTATTCCCATACCGTAGGGAGGAATATTATAAGAAGCGAAACCCAGTCCATACATATAGCCTACAGTGGGAGGAAAAATTAATTTAATATTCATTTATAATGCTTTTTAAAAAAATAAATAATAAAGAATTAATTTACTTAAATATTATGGGCTATATATAAAATTTATATAGTTTGGATTGAATTGTATACAAAAACGTTTCTCTCTATGAATATCTTTGCGAATTTTCTGAGCATCTTTTTAATCACTGTATCGTTATATCGCTATAATAATCTCTATAATATAATGATTTAATATTAAAAATCTTTTTTTTAAGTAAAATGTAAAAACATATCTTTAAAAAGCACGATTTTCTCTAGAAGATTTTCATGAAAACGGCAATTCATAAAAGAGCAATTGAATTTACACCTCTTCATCCCTTCTTTAAGGATGGCTCTTGAATTCCAAATTGCATCTGGTGCTGCCGTTGCAATATCTCCTATTGGTTCAAACCCGTGACACAACCTCACAATCCCATTGTGCATAATATTGTAATTTTTCTGGTATACCTGACAGCAATAATATCTATGTTCATCTGATTGCTGATAATAAGATTTAATTATCCTTAAATGCCGAACTGGATTTCTAATATTATGGTACTTCTTTTTTTTCAAAATTAGTTGGTCAAAAACCCAATCTATTTTCTCTTTGTCCTTGGGCCATAAATCATTATTTTGAACATCAGTATCCATTCTGCTAGGAAATAATCCTGAAAAGGATATCGTAAGCCTATTTTCCTTAGCAAATTCAACTAATTTTAAAATCTCATCCAAATTTTGCTGCAATATTGTTGTCCTTATCTGAAGCCGAATTTGATTTTTAATATATCCTATAGCAGACATTACTTTCTTGTAAACACCTTTTCCTCGCAAGTTATCTTGGGTTTCTTCTTTAAAACCATCCAGAGATATACAAATAATATCGAGGCCACTTTTTACAAGTTTTTCTGCTGTGCCTTTATCTATCAAGGTTCCATTTGTATTTAAAATAGTAACTAATCCCAATTTATGTGAAAAGTTAATAATTTTAAATAAATCTTCTCTCATTAATGGCTCACCACCTGTGATAGCTAAGGGAAAGGAACCTAGCCATTTTTGAAGATTAATAATTATTTTTATCCATTTATCTGTAGCAAGCTCTTCCTCAGGATGTTGCAAAAGATAACAATGTTTACATCTTAAATTACACCTTAAGGTAGGAAAAATAAGTACTCTTTCCGGCTTACAATATAGACCAAAGGATAAATTTCGAAGAAGATTATTTAATGCATTATTACAAACAGTTTTCAAAAAATTAGTTCTTTGTTTTAGATAAAGAGACATAAAATATGGTTAACATTTTTTAACTTAAGATACATTATTGTAAATAACTGTAAATTAATTTGGTTAAATACGTGGGACTGTGAAGGAGATTTAGATAATTTGCATTGGCTTGTAAACAAAAACATTTTTCTTTCTTGATGTATTCTCGAATTCGCTGAGAATCTTTTGAACGCCATAATTTCCTAAAGTCAAGTTTATATTCTCTTAAGTCATCCATTATTCTTTCGCGGTTACTACAAGCCCAAACCTTACCATCTGGGAGAATATAGCATGTAGCAAAGGCAGCAAAGCAAGGAATAATCTGACGATTTAAAAAAATGGTTTTTGATACAACCGAATAATAGCTTATTCTTAGGGCATGGATTAGATATTCCCCTACTCCATTTTTATCAGTATTCTTAAAACTATATAGTTTCTTAAAAAATTCAATGCCTTGCCCTTTTGACGACATAAACTGGTTTAAACCTTGATTTTTAAACTCATCTCTGATTTGAGCGATTTCAAAAAAATGAGAATCTGGAGATAATTCTTTTCCAAAAGCAAAAATGCCCTCCCACCCACTAATATTGTAATCAGAAAGTATGGTATAAAGGCCTAATCGTAACCGGTTTGTTTTAAGACTTTTCAATCCATGGTAGGTTTTTTTAAAGCTGTCAAAGTTTCCAGGGAGTCCTCTCGTATTATCATGATTTTCGCCAATTCCGTCAATAGATAGGTTGATAGTAAGTTTTGTCTTAGGACAATCTTTAAGTATTTTTTTCACACAAGTAATAACTCTATCTGGCAAAGAACCGTTAGTGGCTATATTTATAAAATACGGGTGACAATTACTGTAGATTATCCGACAGATCTCAGTAAGATCATCCCTCAAGAATGGTTCACCTCCGCTTAAGGTAATCCAAGAAAAAGAGTTTCCCAAAGAGCGGAAGAGACGATTTATTTCGTTTAAATTCATTTCTTCATTTGAAGGATATTTCCAAATATTACACGTTTTACACCGGCTATTGCATCTATAAGTAACGGCAAAAGCAATACTTATCGGTAATACAAATGGAAAATTCAAAAAACGGCCTAAATAGTTAAAGGGAATTTTTAAAATAGTTCTTAACATTTCATTAACTTCTGCTCCATATATGGTATGTTTTTCTTCTTACATAATACTCAAAAAAAGCTATTGTTCGTGCAAAGGCTTCCAGAAAGACCAATATTAGAATATAAAAAGCATTCTTTTTTTCTTTTTTTACCTTTTTTATAACTGTTAATATTAACGGAATTAAGTTAAAAGTAGAAACTCGATATGACATTGTCTCTTTTACATATAAATGCCCTACAAAAATTCTAATGCGTTTTTTTATAAAAGATATTAAATTTTTGGGCCTATAATTATATATAATTACATCTGGCAGATATTTAAGTTTAAAACCTTTTTGTGTTATAAATGCCTCCAGAGTTGCTTCATCAACAGCGGTTTTTTCAGGAATCTTATCTACAATATTTCGAATAGCTATAAACTCACCTAATTTAGTTTGACGTAACGATACCTCGTGATGCAATTCCCAAAGAAATCTATTAATTAAACCTGTAATTCCATTCGAAGACTTTGGAACAGGCCGACCTCCAACCATACCAATAACGGGATCAGAAAAGACACTCAGAAATTTTGCTAAAGTATTATTTGTAGGAATTATATCTGCACTACTAATAATTAAGAAATCGCCTTTAGCTTGATTTAAAAAAAGATTTATAGCTTGAGCTTTCCCCCTTCTTTGTTTCTCTGTCAGTAGCTTGATTCGATTATCTTTATTTTCGTAACTTTTAACAATATCAACAGTTCTGTCTGTACATCCACTTGCCACTACTGTAATATTAAAAGGAAAATTAGTATTCTCTGCTTGTCTTAGAAGTTCATCTAGCAATAGACTGATATTCTTTTCTTCATTGTGTGCCATAATTCCAATATTAAGAAAAGGGAGGAAATTATTCACATAAATATAAAACACATCGGCTTACTTTTCCAGAAGGATTTCATTACAAATTTTTTTTAGTCTATATAGACTAATAGATAGAAATCTAAATTAAACAGCATACTCTTTAATCTTAACAATAATATATTCAAATAAGAAAAAAACAACAAATAAGGAAAAGTTTAATTTTCCATTTAAATCTAGTATTATTATAAACTACTTTGCTATGTGTCTTTCACTGTCTTTCCGTTGCCTCTGTTTCTGTTCCCATTTTAAGCCATCAGGCTCATCAAAAGCATTTTATAATTTGGTTTATACATACCTTATTTAAAAAAATAAATACTTTAATAATAACTAGACCTAAACCCGATATTGAAAACAGCCGCTTTGACACACTATATTTTTGGCGAGATCCAGAGTGCTATTTTCTAAATGATGTTTGTAATTCGTAAAAAAATTGCACGTTTGACAGGAGTCCAAAAGTGGCTTAATTGATACCTGCTTCAAACGGGCCCTAAAATCTTGTCGAATATCCTCTCGAGTTATTTCTGGAGTAATCTTTAAACCTCTTAAAAACAACGAAGGACAAGGAGAACAGCTTAAATCCGGATTGACAGTCATCATCGTCCCTTCTACGCAGGAGCAGGAACAAATGCTATCGAACAAAAATGGGCTTATAGATTTTAAAAACGCGAGCTCTTGCGAATTGAACATACAAAGTAAAAGTGGTCTGTAGAAGAAGAATACCACATAATTTTCATAAGCATAATGGGCAATGTTAAGAATCTGCCTGGCTAGACCATGTATATAATGCCGAAATTCTTCAGAGCTGAAGCTTTTCTGATGCCCTGGTAGCACCATACTGAAGCGAACTATTACTTTATTTTGGAAATCTTTTGCCAGATCAATGACCTGATGCCAATCATCTCTATCAGGGTATAAAACCCCCGATAGCACAACTGGAATACTTTTAAATATGGTCTTTTTAAGGTTTTGGCGAAAGATCTCCATCTCTTGTGATTTCACTTGATCCTGGGGATAACTGAAATTTATTGACTCTATAAGAATTCTGTTAAAATAAGAATTTAATTCAGGGGCAAATAAGCCATTGGTGGACATAGATAAGGTAAATCTGTGTTTTCTGGCTATATCTAAAATTGTCTTAAGTTGAGGGTGAATGGTCGGCTCTCCGCCCAAAAGCCGTAGGCTACGCCAGCCTTGCAGTCGCGCCCATCGAGTGAGAAATTCGAAGTTATCTATAGACATGTGTTGGGGAAATTCTTCTTGCAGGCCTTTGGAGTAACAAAAGGAACAATCTCTATTGCAAAAGTAGGTTATACAGACGCGTAATACCTGATGATGTATTCTACTAGTTCTATTGACTAGGACGCTTCGATCATTCAGCAATCTCTGTTTTCTTCTTAATTTAATCTTATCGATAAGGTTCATCTAAATAAAAAATACCCCTAATATACACTAAATTTCTGAACAATGCTTATCTTCTTATCTAAATCTGGCGTTCTATATCTGTAAAAGTCAGAGAAAATATGCGGATTTTCCTCAATTATCTGCCTGCACATGGAAGCTGTGTGGGTAGCTGCAACTATGTAGCGCACACTGGTAACGTCATCGGGTATATTGATACAAGAGGTTTTCCCATCTTCGTAATAATCTTTCCCTTTGGTTACTACTTTATAAGCAATTTCTGGTTTAAATATCAGGCTATATTTTTCAGGCAAAAATAAATCATCCTTATATTCACTCATAAGGGCTGTCGCAGGGTAAGGCTCAAGCCAACGCAATTGCACTCCGCACCTAAGTTCTTCCTCCAAATAATGCCTAAGTCTTACAGTAGCCTCAAAATCATCCAGCGTTTCAAAAGGGAATCCCCACATTAAACCCACTTCAACTCTCTGAAAATAATTAACTGAATTCCTGACCACATCTAATGCCTGTTTCAAATCATAGCCGCGTTTTATTCTTTTAAGCACTTTATCGCTGCCTGTATCTATTCCATAGAAAATTGTCTCGCATCCACTGTGGCCCATCTCATCCATCAACTCCTCACTCATACACTCAACTCTCGTCATGCAAAACCAGCGTATTCCTAAATTCTCTTCTCGAATCCTTCTACATAACTGGAGGGTCCTTGTCTTATTTATGGTAAACGTCGGATCCACAAAAAATAGATACTTCGTTCCATAGTTTTGCACTAAAACCCTTAACTCCTTTATAACATTATCAATTGAATTATACCTAGGTCTCTTTCCGTCAAAAAGGCTTAAGCTGCAAAAAGCACATTCAAAAGGGCAGCCACGGGAAGTAATGACAGTGGGGATCTCATATAGTTGCTTAAAATCCACCGCATGATAAGCTGGAAGGGGTATTTTTGACAAATCTTCTATGTGAGGTCTAGCATTATTTACAACTACTCTATCATTTTCTCTATAAACTACGCCAGCAATGTCATTGAAACCAGCGTTTTTCCTTAGCATTACTTCAACTATAGTCTCTTCAGCTTCTCCCAAGACAACAGCATCTATAAAATCAAATTTTTCTATCAATTCTTTTGAAACGCTTGAAGGTCCGATTCCTCCTAAAATAATTTTTTTATCGGGAAACTGTTTCTTCAATTCTCTCGATGCCATAACCACAAAAGGAAGGTGTACTAAATGACACCCAATGCCTATAATAGAGGAGGAGATTTCAATTAAAGATAGCAACCGCTTTATTTCTTCAGGATAAGAGCAATGAAAATCTAAGAAATGCTCGCGAAAGTTTACCTGGAATCCAGCCTGTTCAAGCATCGCAACCAATAAAAAAACACCTACAGAGTTATGTTTATAAACCACTTTTTCACCAATATTCTGTGCAATTGATATGTTAATAAGCGTAATATCACTCATAAATATGACCCCCTTTAGTGCGGCTTTACCCCTTTCATAACAACCCACCGCATAGTATCGAAAATCTCTCCATTAACAACCTTCGTACGATGCAATGCTTTATATCGGGCTGGCGCATTTAAGACAATTCTTTTAACTCCATCAGAGGCTTCCTTAGAAATAGAAGGGTCGGATAACCAATGATTTATAGACTCCTCAACGCAATGTTCGTATGAAACTATATTCATGCAACCGACATTTTTTAATAAATCCCTGATATCCTCTTCCAATAAAAAATTTTTTAAAAGCGGCTGTTTTTTTCTATGAATCCTAAAGAGCCAATCAGTGTCTTCTTTACCAAAAGGGACAATCTGGCTGATAATAATTTTACCTTGTGGCCTTGATACCCTATACATTTCTTCAATCACGGCTGAGGTGTCCACAAAATGAAATGCCTGTCTGCAAACTACTATATCAAAAATATTATCTAAGAATGGCAACTGTTCGACTCTGGCATTTATGCAGAAATTAAATTTCTCCTTTGCTTTTTTAAGCATATAAATACTTATATCAAGACCTATTACTTTCGAGCTATCGTATAAGAACCTGTGACCTACAATCCCTGTTCCGCAACATAAATCTAGTATAATATTATTTTTCGATGGCTTTGCTAGACTCCTATGAATATCTAATAGATTCTTATCGGTTATCCAGTGGGCAGAAGACTCAAAAGAATCTGCTCTCAGTCTAAACTGCTTCTGTATTCTCGAACTGTAATGATTTCTCAACTTATATTCCAATCTAAGGGGCCGTATCGGTCATAGGAGATTTTGCGGATTCTTTTGAAAGCATCCCTTAGAGTCCTTTCAGAAATTCCGGTGCAGTTTATAATTTCGTCTTCTGAGTAATTAACTTTCCTTCTGCTAAGGGACTTAAAATATCCGATCTCATCTTTTATCAAGCCTTTTTTTCTTGCATAATTATAAATATGTGTCCCGGGAAATGGCGTAAGGTACTTTATGCTGCAAGGAATTACATTATGCGTATCAATAAATTTTATCATTTTGTTTAACGACACTTCTGTTTCTCCTAATAGGCCAATTATAAAGTTTGCCATAAATTTTATCCCTGCCTCATTAGTAAGCTTTACGGCTTCCTCTATCTGCTCAACAGTTGTCTTTTTAAAATTAGCATCTAAAACTTTCTGATCAACTGATTCAATGCCATACCAAATTTCCTCACAGCCGCAATCATGCATTATTTCCAAGAGTTCTCTGTCTATATTATCTACTCTCGTTGAACAGGCCCAGCGTATTCCTGATGATTTCAGTTCAGAGCAGAGCTGAATAGTCCTTTCTCTACCAATAACGAAGGTCAGATCATTTATAAAAGCAAATTTTATATTATGTTTGTTTACCAAATATCTAACCTTCTTCCCAAAACCCGCAGGGCTCATCTTTCGAGCAAGAGGTATGGTTTTAAAACAGAATGAGCAGCTATTGTAACAGCCCCTGGTAGAGGAGAAGCCTACTTTTTCTACCATAGAACCATTCTGTATAGAAGGCCAAAGATTAAGGTCAAGAAAAGGCAGGTAGTCTAAATCTGCAATTTGTCTTCTATGATTTGTAAAGATTATGCTACCATTTTGCTTATAAGCAATCCCAGGTATTTTGCTAATCTCTTCCTTATCCCCTACAGATAAAACTTCCATAAGCTCTAAAATTGTCAGTTCACCTTCTCCGAGAATAGCATAATCCACAGGAAGGTTTCTCATTAATATTTCTGGAGCAGATGATATAAAGGGACCTCCTAAAATAATACAAACATCTTTCTTTTTATCTCTTATTTTTTTAATTAAATCTTCAATGAATGTATAGCTATCTGCAAAAGTAGCTATACCGATAACAACCCTGTCATTATTGAAAAACTTCTCAAAATCAACCGATTTGCTGTTTATGCGATAATCAATAATTTCAACTTTATAACCTGCATTTTTAAGCGTGGTAGAAATATATGATACGCCTTCAATAGGCACCTTGAGAAAAAATTCTCTGCCAGGAGTGGGTATTTGCGCAGAGGCAGGCACAATCATTAAAAAAGAGGGCTTGTTTCTGTCGGTCGGCAGGGGATGATGAGAGACATCTTCTAAAAATTTTTCAATATTGATAAACCTGTTAGCCATAATTTAAATTTTTTGTTAGTCTTAAGGACTTGTTATCATTACAGAAGAGGGGTCGTATTTTATTGTTTTTAATTTATCTTCTGCTTTTTTTAATAGACTCAGGTCAACTGCCGACCTTACATCAACTTCTCTATTTGTCAATCCTTGTTCAAAGAGAAAATATGAGATATCTTCTAAAGTTTTTACAAAGTCTTGATCCATTGCCAAGTTTATATCACTGAGGCTTTTTGCCTGAGAATAAAAGGTATTAAAAGCTGAACTTCTATCTATTAATTCTGCTTCAATTCGGCAAAGCTTACTATACCATCCATTTACCTGTTCCTTATAACTTATTAGATATAGAAAGGATTCTTTCAAGGCAATGATAAAATCCACAGCTGCTTCAGGATTTTTCATAATAAAATCTTCTGACATAATAACGGCAAGCTTAAATTCTTTTCCTTTTATTAACCTGCCACTGTTATTTTGGAGAAATTCTTCGATATAGGGATCCCAACTCATAATCGCATCCAGAGAACCATTGAGCAAAGCAAACTTTAACTCTGCTCCAGCCACATTTACAAGCGAAGCATCTCTGTTAGGCACCAAGCCTGCTTCTTTAAGCCACACTACGGCTGGCCGATGGATTGATGAACCGAATATAGTTCCGACCTTCTTACCCTTTAAATCTCCAACAGACTTAACCGATGAATTAACAGGCACTATCAAGCCGAGCCTTCCTCCTGAACCCAGGCTAGCAATAATGCGGGCTGGAAACCCTTTGCTTAACAATACAACCACATTCTGCTCGCTGGTAAGTGCAATATCTACTTTACCTGAAAGCAAAGCTTCCATCATGGGTGGCCCATACGGAAAAGCTATCACTTCACCTCTAAGACCATTTCTTGACAGAATATCCGTCCTTTCAAAAATCTGGCCTATCTGACCATTAATAATGGTTCCTATGGAAGGGTAGGCAATGCGGATAGATCTGTTGTTATCTTCTGCTTGCACAGAAGCAGAATATAAGATAAATATCAGCGCTAGATAAGTTATTGCTGCTAAAATATAGTATCTCTTTGTCATTTTCTGTATTTTATCTAATAACTACTTCTAGTGGATTATATGTGTTATCATCCAGCTTTTTTTCTGCTTCTTTAAGAAGACTGGAATCTATTGATTTATCGATATCCGCTAGTTGTGGGACCATCTTCTGGGCAAAAGTAAACTGCGCGCTTTGGCGCATCATTTCAAGGAAATTATCGTCGGGAACAATCTTGACATCGCTTATTTTTTTAACTGTGCGGTAATTGTGATTAAACTCTGCGCAGGCATTTATAATTTCTGGATCTAGGCGAGAGACCTCTCCAAACCAGACATTGACCTCATCTTTATGTGTTGCCATAAACAAAACCGCTTCCTTCAGGGCAGAGAGAAAATTTTTGGCACCCTCGGGATGATTCTGGATAAAATCTGTATTCATTATAACTACTGAATGGAAGTAGCTGCTTTCCACAATGTTAAAATTATTCTTTCTTACATATTGTTCAAGGGCTGGGTCCCAAATCATTATAGCATCTACCCCGCCCTTAAGCAACACAGAAGCTATCTCATCTCTGCCTATATTTAATACACTAACATCCTTATCAGCTGCCAGGCCAGCTTCTTTTAGCATGCCCAAAAGATTACGATGGGGAGAAGAACCAAAAGGAACACCCACTTTTTTTCCTTTAAGGTCTTTAACACTTTTAATAGAAGAACCTCCTTGAACCAAAATTGCGTTTCTGCCAAGGGAACCAAAAGTGGCAATTATTTTTGCCTTATGGCCCTGCGCCAGCGGTAATGTGGCTGGGACCTCAGAAGTAAAAGCAACATCTACTTTTCCAGAGACCAAAGCCTCCATCATGGGTGGCCCATATTGAAAACCAGTTACTTCACCTGACAGGTTATTTCTCTCTAAAATATTTGTTCTTAATAAAACCTGGCCTATATGTCCATTAATTAAAGTCGCAGTAGGATAGGCAACACGTATTATTGTCCTCAATCTATCCTCTGATTCTGCATTGACATTGATGAACAACATAAAGGCTAAAAAAATGGATATTAAAAAGATTGTGCTAATTGTTTTTTTCATAATCTTCCTTTCTGCTATTGCCCTCTAACATTATCTGGCCGTGAGCTTTAGTGAGCCTTAAACCCATCTCCTCTATCCCCTTTATGGTCTCTTCCCTGACGCTAGAAGCGATGTAATTGGAAAGCTCAACAAAGCGGCTTGAACCCTTAATCCCTTGACGCCTGGGTCTAGGTAAATCAATAGAGACAATCTCTTTTTTCCTTCCCGGACGCGCAGTCATTATCATGACCCTGTCACTAAGGAAGACCGCCTCTTCAATATTATGTGTTATCAAAAGCAGAGTTTTCTTTGTTGTCTCCCAAATTTTTAAAATCTCTTCTTGCATAATTTCTCTGGTTAAATAATCTAAAGATGCGTATGGCTCATCCATAAGAATGACCGCTGGGTCTATTGCCAGTGCCCGCGCAATCCCCACCCTCTGTTTCATTCCTCCTGATAATTCAAAAGGGTATTTGTTTTCAAAACCCTTAAGATGCACTAGCTCTATGTACTTTTTTGCTATAACCCTTCTGTCATTCTTAGGAATATGTTTTGCTTTCAAGCCGAATTCTATATTTTCTTCAACCGTCATCCAAGGGAAAAGCCCATATTCTTGGAAAATCACTGTCCTATGAGGGCTTGGTCCTATTACTCTCTGGCCGTCGTAATATACACAACCGCTGTCGGGCTTTATAAATCCAGCAATAATATATAAAAGCGTGGTTTTTCCGCAACCGCTGGGACCTATAATGCTTAGAAATTCATTAGTGTTAAGAACAAAGGATAAGTCTTTAAGCACTTCTATAGCGTTAGCATCTTTTTTGAATGAAAATCTTTTGGATAAGCAGTCTATCCTGATTTTTGATTCCATGCTTTGCTTAAATCTTTTTCCACTGTATCAGTTTATGCTGAAGATAGACAATCGACAAATTCATTATATAGCCGATGAGCCCAATAGCAGCCATACCTGCAATAACTTTCTGTGTTTCAAGCAGTAATCTATGCAACTGTATCATATATCCAAGCCCTGACTGTGCTGCAATTAGCTCTGCGGCAATTACGCTCATCCAGCCCACCCCTAAGCCAACCCTCATTCCGGTGACGATAAATGGCAGTACTGAGGGAATCACTACATCTTTTATAATTAATCTTCTATCCGCACCCAGACTCATTGCTGCATTAACATGAACCACCTCAACGCTTCTTGCACCGAAAAACGCATTAGTGAATATGGGGAAAAAACAGGCGATGGTGGTAATAAAATAACTAGAGGCATCGCTGATTCCAAACCAGAGAATAGCCAAAGGTATCCATGCTATCGGCGGGATAGGCCGAATAAATTCTATGGTTGTTAAAAAATAAGGAGAAAGACGCTTATTCCATCCTAAAATTATCCCCGCAGGAACACCTACCAGACACGCAAATAAAAACCCTACCAATACCCTTTTTATACTTGAAAGTATATCCTTTAGCAGTGGACCAGAGATTAACATGGAAAAGAAAGATCTTGCTACATTTATCGGAGAAGGCAAAATCAGGATATTTATAATTTTTAAATCTGCGGCGACTTGCCACAAAACCAAAATTATAAAGATAAAATAAAACCCCTTTACTCTATTTTCTGACATCTAACAATATTTTGTTAAAAAATATTTTTCTTCCCGATTATTTTCAAAAACTTTCTTTATGTAACTTAAGGAAAATCATAACTTGCAACATATCAAAGCTTTACGTCGAAATTTCTCTTGCCTTTTTATCATAACTTCTGCTTATTCTATAGGCATATCAATGATTGAAAACTTATTAAAAAGGAGCAATGGATATGCTATTATAAACCCGTGCATCAGATTTATCCATAAGTTTCTAGCTAATTTTAATTCTGTATTCTCAACGAAACATCAAAGATCAATCCTCAGAGAATTCATCTACGCGATGTTTTCAGACTATAAACGGATGTCTCTCTAAAATCCTCAATGAGCGCCTCAGACTATCGGCGAATGCAAACAGGCTATCGCTTCTCTTATCGTCATTGATTCCAGCTTCCTGCTATCAAAGAACAAAGAACTCGCTGCTTCCTTACACAGTATCAAGTCAAAACGGTCTTAAGAAAAATTTGCAAAACTAACAAAGTTCCTGATCTAATAAATCACTACGGACAGAATCAAAAACTATATGTCAAAGTTGTACCTAAAACATTTGACTCATCCCAATCGGCTCCACTCCTATCGCTCCTGAGAAGATAATAGATATCGAAATTGATAGACCTGGTAATATCCATAGAAACGCCTACTGAGAAACGATTCTGATTCCATTCATCCTTTCTTTCTTCATAAAATATCTCTTCTGACAAATATGGCATTAGAGAAAGGTTTCGGCATTTGACCGGCAGGCCTATCTTTATATTATCCCTATACCTCCACCTGTTAAGGGAAGGCAAATCCCTATACTCTATCCTATTGCGATGAATAATTTTAAAATTGCTGACTTCCCATTTGAGGTTTATATCCAATAACCACCTATTCTCTTGGTCAAAATGACCCTTATTCTTATTTTTTATAAAAAAATAACTTGGTGAAATTTCTAAATATTTATTAATTTTAAATGCAGGCCCTATTTGAATACCGCCGAAAAAATATTCACTCATATCGTCTCTAATGCGGTTGTGCAAAGAAAGTTTTAAATACATTTTTTCGTTGATATTCTTTTTAAAACTTAAAACATCCCAGTTCTGCCAATCGTCTCTTGCAAGGGAAGTTGCAGCAGTCGTAAAAAAAAGGAAAATAAAAACAATTAGAATAAAACATAACTTCTTTCTTCTCACTTTATACTCCTTTCTAACTAATTGCTGTTTTATCTAAATTCTAATAATTATATATTTGCCAAATTTGTCTATCCTGTTTTTTCTTTTTAGGCCATCTGAGCTTACGACTCTGGCTTGCCAACGTCAAGCGTTGTATCATGTTGCCGGACGTACTAATTTTTCTAGACGGGTTGTGCATTTTTATTTTTTAACAAAGAATTTATGCATCCAAGCAAAATACAGAAGAAGATATACTGGTTAGGCCAATAAAACAGTTCATACGCTGCCATATTAACCAGAATTCCAATAATGGCACATAATATTAGGGTCAATTGTTTCTTATTTAGAGATTGGTTGCTCAATGTTGCAATTTTGCTCCATGTTTTTCTCATAACTGAAAAAATAAATACTAAAAACCCCGAAAAACCCAGAATCCCTGTTTCTGCCAAAAGAGTTAAATACATATTATCGGCAATCTTAAGTTCATAAGCAAATATTCTCTCTCCTGTATAATATTTATTAAACAAAAATCTAAAGTGTTGGAATCCTACGCCTGTTAAAAGATGGTCTTTGACCATTTGAAAAGCCATAAAAATCCTTTGGAATCTGTAATCAGAGAGTGAGGCATAGCGACCCAAAAATAATAATTGTTTAAATCCTAACCTATTAAGAGGATTATATAGATATGCACAAACTAGGCTGAACAAACAAAAAATAATAAGAAATATAACTAATAAATGGCGTTTTTTATTGACATATAGAATAAATAAAACCATTGCAATGAATCCTAGAAGAACACCCCTAGACAACGTCATAATTATCACTGTACTACATAAAATCATACCGATAAAGCCGAATATTTTGAAAAATGGCCTATTCTGCTGAAATAATAATAAATTAAACGGAAAGCTTGCAATTAAATAGCTCCCTAACGGCGGGCTCCAAAATTGTGTAGAAAAAGCACGCATGGCTGCTCCTGAGGTAATCCTTTGGTAATAAGGATTCGGTATATAATATTCGTAGAGCCAATTAGTATGTAGCAGGAAATCCAGAAGCCCCCAAAAGGCAACTGGAATGCTTACGATGCAAATCACTTTTGACAAAGTATCGAACTGCTTGGCTGTCACGCCCTCCGATAATGTGTAATAAATACAAAATAGGGGTATGGCTAAATCCAGATAGGTTTGAAAGGCTACGTCTTTTTCACGCGCGGAAAAGACATTCATACCGATCGTTATCAAAAAAATCCATAACGGAAAATAGTCAGATTTAAAAATGGAAACCCGCTTTTTCTCAAAAGCTATAAAAAACATGGCACCCAAGAATATATATGTATAAATACAATAGCTCTGTTGGATAGGAGCAGGGAAAAACGAAATCCAGATAAATAAGATGATGATAAAATAAAGGCTAACGTGCTCCCTAATCCAGGGTGCTAAAATTCTTGTTTTCATCAACTTCTCTTTTTCAGCAATTCATTATAAATGGCTTCTATTTCCTTCGCATGGTCTTCTATGCTCTTAACCGCCGGGATATGCTCTTTGAGTCTCTCAAGCTTATCCGGATGAGCCAGGACATGTTCTATTTTTACTTTCAGGTCATTGATGTCTCCGGGAGCAAATAATAAACCATTGACGCCGTCATCAACTAACTCAGGGATGCCACCGATTCTTGAAGCCAAAACAGGAGTTTTTGACAAAAAGGCTTCCTGTATAATTAAGGGTGAATTTTCCGGCCAAATAGAAGGCAATACAAGCATATCGATATCTCCAAAAATCTTTCCAATAGCCTTGTTGTCAAACTCTCCCCTAAACTTTATCCGGCTGTCCCTGCGGATCATTTTTCTAAATACGCGCGGGAAAGATTCAAACCCAGCATAGGGAAAAAGCCTGCCGTAGATAAAGAGCTCCGTATTCCTGTTTTTTACTTCCTTGAAAGCAGAAATCAAAACATGAATCCCTTTCATAGGCAAGATAGTCCCAATAAAGCCAAACCTCAAGACCTCAGATTTATTTTTCTTAAGAATAGTTAACCCCTTATTATCAATGCCGTTGGGACAATATAGTATTTTGTTTGCAGGAAACCGCCAGGAGATGAACTTGTTTTCAATAAAATGAGACGGGACAAGAAAAAGGTCTACTTTTGAAGAGACAGCCTCGATGCTTTCTTTAAACGCCTCTAATCCAATGGATGATTTTGGTCTTGCCAGTTGCAAGTAAATTTTTTTTAACGGCTCAAGCAAAAATAAGGGCATTTTTTTTCTAAGTTCGGCGTACAAGGCCAGGGAGTATTTTCTTATGCTCAACAGATACTCCAGGCAATCGGCGCAATCCATGACTGAATGGCCGTTACAAATAGAAAAATCTTTTTTTAGCAATTGCCCCCTGTAACACCTAAGCCAATAGTCATGGAGGGTATAGACAAGGGGAATCTTTCTTTGTTTGATTTCGTTGACTAATCCATGGGACAAAAATAATAGGTGATGGATATGCACAATATCCGGCTTGATCCTGTCTAAATACTTCCCAAATTCTCTATCAATAGCCTCATTGCTATAAGTATCTTTAAAAGACTGACAGAGTCGGAAGGTATGATTGATGGCACAGGTTTCTAATCCTTCGTAGTTGTTATGTATTAAAGAATACTCATCTTTCGTTGGGTCATTCGCCCTAAAAAATACAAAGACCTTATTTTCTTTCAACAATTCTTTGGATAATTGATAAGAATAGATTTCTGTTCCTGCCATTGTTTGGGGAACAAAGCTGTGGAGTACCTGTAAAATCCTCATCCTCTACCTCAGCTGATAAACGCGCACCTCAAGATCGTCCTTGCTAAAGGTCTTTAATAACTCAAGTCCAGGCGCTTCTTTATTTTTGAATAGATAATCAACCGCCGGATTTATTGGGGCAAACCAACTATAAACCACAAGGTATTGGGCCTGATCCAAATGCATCTTTCTTAAAAGGGTTGCATAATCTTCGGTGTATGGCAATCCTGCCAGATGGTTGGGGGTCTTTTCGTAGAAATAATAAGTCACAACCGGTTCATACAACATGGTCTTTCCACTCTGGGAGAGGTTGGCCCTCATCCACAGGCCAGCTTCTTTCATCAAAAGGTGCGCATCGCCAATAATCTCGGTTTTGGCTTTTTCAAAGGCCATAACAGAGGAGGTGGCAAGCACCAGGATG